>Ga0181528_10000069_pt1 | contig 93709 bp, 81 predicted proteins | sample PEATcosm2014_Bin_47_FD_119742 | JGI IMG/M metagenome (GOLD analysis project Ga0181528, IMG submission 119742) | Peatland microbial communities from MTU Mesocosm Facility, Houghton, MI, USA - PEATcosm2014_Bin10_10_metaG | ecosystem: Environmental > Terrestrial > Soil > Wetlands > Peat | place... | reverse complement strand
TGATGTATTTTTCCGATCCGGAGGGAAACAAGGTTGACCCTGCGCAATTTGGAATAGAACATGAGGCCATAGACGATGCGTACGACGTGACCATCTTTGAGGATCTCGGAAACGGCCAGACGAAACTCACCTTCATTGGAAATGAACCCATGGAGAGCGCAAAAAATAGCGGGCAATTAGAGGGCTGGAACCAGATACTCGATAAAGTTGCCGCAGTTGTTGCGGGGCTAGCGCAGGCGGAATAAGAAGTTGAAGTTTTGACCATCGTCGTACGCGAGATACAGCTAAGGGTGGCGGGAGGCGGCCTAGTTCGGGCTTCTCGTCACTAGGCCGAATAGTCGCCAGTCCGGATAAGTGACCCTTGGCTCAACTGTTGCCAATGGACTCATCTATCATGGGTTAGTCACCCAAAACAGGATCGGTTCTGATAATCGCCTTTGTACCGACAAACGCTGCCATCCTCCCCGGCTATGTCCAATTGTTCGCAATCCGGAAACTACTCCGCTACGCATCTTCTCGGGTTAGGTACGAAGTAGCCCTTACGTTGTAGAATAAAAGCTTACCGATTGCGCTCCCAGCGCCACATATAGGGCGAACCAATACTCATGGCAGATCAGCAGAAATCTATCCAGAAGCCGTCGCCGGACTCTACTTCCGGCATTCTCAAACACGCGCCCGCAGCCGAGACCGAACCGCACCTGCGCGCCGCTGATGATACCCGTTACGATCCAACTCCGGTTGAGCAGAAGTGGGCCGCGCTCTGGGAAAACGATCTTACCCGCTACGCGCCCGAGCCAATCACATGCGGCAAGCCCAAGTATTACGTGGTCGAGATGCTGCCGTATCCCTCCGGCGCGCTGCACATGGGACACGTGCGGAACTACTCCATCGGCGATGCCCTTGCCCGCTACATGTGGATGAGCGGCCACAACGTGCTGCACCCCATGGGCTGGGATTCCTTCGGCCTGCCCGCCGAAAATGCCGCCATTAAGAACAAGCGCCAGCCCCGCGAGTGGACACTCGAAAACATTGCCGCCATGAAGGCGCAGATGAAGCGCCTTGGCTTCAGCTACGATTGGTCGCGCGAGATCGCAACCTGCCTGCCCGAATACTACCGCTGGAACCAGTGGTTCTTCCTTAAGCTTTTTGAGAAGGGCCTCGCCTACCGCAAGAAGAGCAAGGTGAACTGGTGCTCGAAATGTGCCACCGTGCTGGCAAACGAGCAGGTGGTGGATGGTTGCTGCTGGCGTCATGAAGACACTCCGGTTGAACAGCGTGAGCTCGAACAGTGGGCGCTCCGCATCACCAATTACTCCGAGGAACTGCTGCAGGGCCTCGACCACATGGAAGGCTGGCCTGAGCGCGTCCGCACCATGCAGCGCAACTGGATCGGCCGCAGTGAAGGCGCCAATGTCGATTTCAAACTCGATGGCGGCTCTGAGTCGAAAATCACCGTTTTCACCACGCGCGTCGACACCATCTACGGTGCTACGTCGTTGCAACTCGCGCCGCAGCATCCGCTGGTTGCCGAGCTGGTTGGCAACGACCCAGCCAAACTCGCCCACCTCGAACAGATGCTCGCCGACCAGAAGAAAGCGCGCGAAGCCGGAGACTTAGGCGCAGTTGACAAGAAGGGATTCTTCACCGGCTACAACGCCATCAACCCCTTTAACCAGGAGCGCGTGCCCATCTGGGTGGCCAACTACATTCTGATGGATTACGGAACGGGCGCAATCATGTCCGTGCCTGCGCACGATGAGCGCGACTTCGAGTTCGCCAACAAATACGGCATCGAGGTGCGCATTGTCATCCTGCCGCGCCGTGAGCATGAGCCCCCCGAAACCGGAGAGCCCGAGCCTCCCACGCTGCCCTTTGTTGCTGAGGATTCACTGGTCATCAACTCCGGCCCCTTCAGCGGCCTTGCCTGCGACGAAGCGCAGAAGAAGATGGCTGCATTCGCCGAGCAGAACGGCTTCGGAAAAGCGACCGTCACCTATCGTCTGAAGGATTGGGGCATCTCGCGGCAGCGCTATTGGGGCACGCCAATCCCAATCGTCTACTGCGAAAAGTGCGGACTGGTTCCGGTGCCCGAGAACCAGCTTCCCGTGCTGCTGCCGGAAAACGTCGAGATCACTCTCGCCGGCGGTTCGCCCCTCACCCGCGTCAAGGAGTTCTACGAGGTCGCCTGCCCCAAGTGCGGAGGCATCGCGCGACGCGAGTCCGACACCATGGACACTTTTGTAGATTCGAGCTGGTACTTCTATCGCTACACCAGCCCCATCGACACGGCTCCGTTTGACAGCAAGATAGCCAACTACTGGTTCCCGATGGATCAGTACATCGGCGGCGTCGAGCATGCCATTCTGCACCTGATGTACTCGCGATTCTGGACCAAGTTCATGCGTGACATCGGCCTCATCAACAACGATGAACCAGCGCAACGTCTATTTACGCAAGGCATGGTCATCAAGAACGGTGCCAAGATGTCCAAGTCAATCGGCAACGTGGTGTCGCCGGATGACATGGTTGCGCGCTACGGTGCTGACGCCACGCGCCTCTATACGCTGTTCGCCGCCCCGCCTGACCGCGACCTTGACTGGCAGGATCAGGGCGTGGAAGGCGTCTATCGCTTTCTCTCGCGGCTCCATCGGTTTATCACCGAGAACCCGGTTCGCCTCACCCCCGGCGAGTCGCGTGACTATGAGGTTTCCGCGCTCACCCCCGACGCCAGAAAAGTTTTGCGCAAATTGCATCAGACCATCCAGCGCATCACCGACGACTTCCAGGGACGGTGGCACTTCAACACCTCGGTCGCAGCCATGATGGAACTACTCAACGCCTGCATGGTCAAGCCGGAGCTCTTCGCGGAAAACTCCGCGGCCCCCAAGGCTTTCCGCGCCGAGGTGCAGCGCAATCTTGTCCTGCTGCTTAGCCCCTTCGCGCCTTATCTTGCCGCTGAACTCTGGTCCACCCTTGGCGAAGATCCCGGCGCGCTTCTCCGTCATCCGTGGCCGCAAGCTGATCCTGTATTGGCGAAAGAGCATGAGGTCGAGATCGTCGTGCAGTTCAATGGCAAAGTGCGCTCGCGTCTCACCGTGGCTAATGATGCTGCAGACGATGCCGTCCGCGAAGCCGCGCTCAACGATGAGAAAGTGAAGGAAGCGCTGGTTGGGAAGCAGATTGTGAAGGTCATCGTGGTAAAGAACAAGCTGGTAAACATCGTAGTCAAAGGGTGAACTGATAACGCTACAGGAGGTGATAAGCCAAATGGCTGTGTTCGATAATGATCGCCTTTCTAACTGGGTTGCAGGTGCCGTGTTGACATGGATTTTGATGTTTCTGCTTTGGGGCCTTTTGCTCTTTCAAATAGTGCTGAAGGTCCCGACCGCGACAATAGGCACATTCTGCTGCCTTGGCTGTGTAATGCAGATGGCAATCACGCCTTGGCTATTCTCAGCCAGGGCAACGCCCCAGAATCCTAAGGGGCTGTATCTCAGAAGGGCATTGGCAATAACCGTATGGTTTACGGGAATAGGGCTGCTGTTTTGCTATTTTCTGCAGCGTGGTCTGCCCAAAGATGCAGACTCTGGTTTGTTCGTTGCCATTGCTTATGGCGTAACGGCGTCGTTCGGCGTTGTGTGTCTTGTCGCCGTAGGAATGCTTTCACGGCGGCGCAAGCATTCCTAAGCGCTTGCTGAGATTAAGAACTAAAGGTTATCGCTTCCATGTCTTCCGACGCCAACCGAGAAGGCTTCCGCATCCTCCGGACTGACCCAGCTTTATTCCTCATGGAGTTGCTTTGGCGATGGAGCTTCGGACTTGGCCTCCTAGCGCTGTGTTTCTTTGCCTACGCTCACCTGCGCCAGTTCATTCTTCTCTCCGGCGCAGACGTCCCGGGCCTTAGCGACCAAGATCCCTTCGCCATTGCCGCAGCAGTTGCGAGTGCGATTGCCGAGACGATGCCGCAACTCGTCCGCACGCTTGCCCAAGTTTTCACCGTGGCTGCCGTGCTTTGGATCGCCGCCTCCGCCCTTGGGCGTGGCATTATCACCCGCATCATCGTGCACCGCTTTGCCACCGAGTACGGCCTGACCATCGCTCCGGATGCGCCCCGCTGGGCCGGATTTGCGATTCTCCAATTTGCCCGTGTGCTGATGCTGCTGATTCTCGTCATCGGCTATCTCAGCAGTTCATTTATCGCCGCGATGGTCACAAATGGGCACGACGTTTTCACTGCCGCGCTCATCGTCTTTGCGGCGCTCGTTATTTCCGGCGTGCTCTGGAGCTACGTCAACTGGATACTTTCTCTCGCGCCGATTTTCCTTGTGCGCGACGCGCTCTCGCCACTCGACTCCGTGGTCGCCGCGATTGGCTTCATCCACCGTAACCGCTCACGGCTTACGGCCATCGCGCTCTGGAACGGCACGCTCCGCGGATTAGCCGCTACGGTTATCTCCATTGCCGGAGTCGGCGCATTGGCCCTGCAGTTAGCGCTCCCGCCCTCAGCCACTACGGTTCTGCTGGTGCTGGAGACAATAGCGTATCTGGCCATCTCCGACATTTTTCTGCTTGCCCGCCTCGCTGCCTATGCTTCGGTCGCCGTCCACGAATTGGTCTTGGCCAAAGAATTTCCCGTGTTTCCAGACTCTTCTGGGACAACTGCACTCTAATCGCTTTACAGTCCGCCCCTAATTCTGCGAACCTTTCAGTGTGGAAAATACCGCGCTACCCTCCATTGTTGTCCTGGACTTTGGCTCGCAATACACGCAGCTTATTGCGCGGCGTATCCGTGAGCAGAACGTTTTTTCGGTTGTCCTGCCCTGCACGGCCAAGCTGAAGGAGATTCTCAGCTACAATCCCGTCGGCATCATCCTCTCCGGCGGCCCCTGCTCGGTCTATGACATTGACGCGCCCCCGGCTGACCCTGAGGTTCTCAACCTCGGATTGCCCGTGCTCGGAATCTGCTACGGACTGCAGTTCATGACGCACACGCTCGGAGGCACGGTTCACGCCGCCAGCAAGCGCGAATATGGGCACGCAGAGGTCTCGGTGCTTGAAAGTTCCGCTCTGTTCAGCGGGATGCCGGAGACGCTTTCGGTTTGGATGTCGCATGGTGACGAAGCGGACAAACTCGCGCCCGGTTTCCGCCTGATCGCACGGACGTCGAATGCCGTGGCCGCCATAGAGAACGCCGCCGCCGGTTATTACGCGGTGCAGTTTCATCCTGAAGTGCATCACACCAAATTCGGTACCAACCTGCTGAAAAATTTTGTGTTCGGCATTTGCAAAGCGGAACCTTCCTGGACTCCCCAGCGATTTATCGATTCCACCATTCAACACATTCGCGAGACCGTAGGCGAAGGCCGTGCCCTGTGCGCCATCTCCGGCGGAGTCGATTCCAGTGTTGCCGCAACCCTGGTCCATCGCGCAATCGGCGAGCGCCTGACCTGCGTCTTCGTTAACAATGGCGTGTTGCGTAAGGACGAGTACGCCAAGGTTCAGCACAGTCTCCGTACCAAGCTCAAGCTCAACATCGATGCAGTGGATGCCACCGACCGCTTCCTCTCGAAGCTCGCCGGAGTCACCGACCCCGAGCGAAAGCGCAAAATTATCGGTAACGAATTCATCGAAGTCTTCGACGAAGAATCGCAGCGCATCAAGCGCGAGCACAGCGAAGTTCAGTGGCTCGTACAGGGGACGCTCTATCCTGATGTCATCGAGTCGGTAAGCGTTCGCGGACCCTCGGTCACCATCAAGAGCCACCACAATGTCGGTGGTCTGCCCGCCAAGATGAAGCTCAAGCTCATTGAACCGCTGCGCGATCTATTCAAGGATGAGGTCCGCCGCATTGGACGCGATCTTGGCATGCCCGACGAAATGCTTCAGCGCCAGCCATTCCCAGGCCCCGGCTTGGCCGTGCGTATTCTGGGCGAGGTTACGCCCGAGCGCGTTGCCCTGCTGCAGGAGGCCGACGACATCGTGATCACTGAGATTAAGCGCGCCGGACTCTACGAGCAGATCTGGCAATCCTTTGCCGTGCTGCTGCCCGTGATGTCCGTGGGCGTGATGGGCGACCAGCGTACCTATGCCTACACCTGCGCAATTCGCGCAGTCACCAGCGAAGACGGGATGACCGCGGATTGGGTTTTTCTTCCGCACGAAGTATTGAAAGCAATTTCAAGCCGTATCGTGAACGAGGTTCCTGGAATCAACCGGGTGGTGTATGACATCACGTCCAAGCCTCCCAGCACGATTGAGTGGGAATAACTTCCGTCTGCAAAATAAGTTCCCGTGGGTTTGCAATCCTGGTTACTTATGATTTGGTGCTGTCGCGCTTCGGCATTGTTTTTGTTGGTTGAATTCCAACGTGCAATGTATGTTGGAGCTTACGCTCACAGAGGCAAAGCAAGGTAGCGAAGCACCGTCAGAAGATGAAGCGCACAAACCATCGCTCTAGAACGGAAAGCAGGGGAAGCTTATGGAAAGGCTTTCTATTGGCGATTCTCTGCCAGTTTACGTATCTCCTGCTCGTCTTTCAGATATCTCTGTCCGAGGCGCGCGTCATTGGCACGATGCTGTTTGCGCTGGTTCAGTTCGCTTATCTTTTTCCGCTTGCCGTCTTCTACCACAAGCGTGATGAAGACCTGACTTCGAATGGAATCATCATCGCCTGCGTGCTTTCGTTGTTTGCCGCAGCCGCCTGGTTTGGATACGCCGCAATCCATGGCACGCTTCCATCGATCGGCGGAAACTGAGCCCGAAGTAGTACCGGCGATACCTCTGCAAAACCGCGCTGACGCAAATCAAGATAAACTAAAGACAGAACATTATGGCTAATTGCATTCATTGTGGGCGAACGCTTCCGGGGTTCACGTTTGGCAAAAAGACCTGCGTCTGGTGCAAGCAGTACGAAGCGGCGCAACGCGGCGAACAGCAGGAATATCAGCCGGTAATGGCGACGCCGTGGAAGCGGCGCGAGGCCATGCCGATGCTTGTGACGCAGGCCATCTTCGGCATCAACGTTGCGGTGTTCATCGGAATGCTTCTTTCCGGCGCGTCGCCGATGAGTCCTTCGAGCGCGAGCCTGATTGTCTGGGGAGCGAACTACGGGGCCTATACCCTGACGGGCCAATGGTGGAGGCTGGTCACTTCGTGTTTCGTCCACATCGGCCTCATTCACATTGCCTTCAACATGTGGTGCCTGTGGTCGCTGGGCGGTTTGGCGGAGCGGCTGTATGGGCGGGTTACATTCGCATGCGTCTACCTTCTGTGCGGCATCTCGGGAAGCCTTGGCAGCGTGTGGTGGCATGGGACTCCCACGATCAGCGCAGGAGCCTCGGGAGCGATCTTCGGAATTGCAGGTGCGGTGATCGCTTCGCTGAAGCTGGGCGAGTTCCCATCGGCCGGAATGGCCCAGGGTACCATGCAGAGCTTGATCGCTTTTGTAGGGTACAACGTGGTCTTTGGAGCAATCAGCGGCAGAACGGATAACGCCTGCCACGCTGGAGGCTTAGTGGCTGGGCTATTGCTGGGCGCGCTGATTGCAAAAGCCGCTCCCGGTCCTGGACTCGCGCCCCGAGCCGGAGTCCTCGTGCTGGTGGCCGTGGTGCTCGGGGGATGGATGTACGGTCTGCAGCGCACTCGTGCGTATCCCTATTTGCTGATGCGTGCAACCGAGCAGGTTGAGGAAGGCAAACCCGATGCGGCCGTTCCCTTATACAGTGAGGCGCTAAAACTGCATCCGGGATCCTCCAAGGTAATTCACTTCCAACTGGCGCGAGCATATTACCGGAAAAAAGATTTCAAGGGCGCAGAGAAGGAACTTGCGCTAGTGCTGGCGATGGATCCGAAGAACCAGCAATTACTGAACGACGTTGGCACAATCCGTCTGGAGCTGCATCGCACCGACGATGCCAGGCAGAGCTATGAGCAACTGCTCGCCGTGAATCCCCGGAGCGCGGAGGCGCACGCAGGACTAGGGGCAGTGGCAGCCGCAGAAGACAACTGCCCGCTGGCCCTGAAGGAATATGCGCAGGCCCTGGAACTCAATCCACGTCTGCCTGAAGTACGTGCCAGACAGGGCGAATGCCTGTTGCAGTTGAAGCGGTATGACGAGGCTATCGCCTCCTATCGCGGCGAAATTGCAGTGAGCGGTGACGGTGCAACCACCGAGCGCGCGCTAGCCATGGCATACAAGGCGAAGGGCATGACGGCGGAGTCGGACGCTTTGTTGCAGCGAGCCGAAAAGTTGAAAAGCGCAGGCGGGCAGGAGTAGCCGCGCACCTAAGTTCAAAACAACATTGGGCCAAGCAACAGGGTGCCCCGTTCTAGCCTGTTTTTGGCTAGGGCGGGGTTTTTGATTTTGCCTTGGCCGAGTGGATTAAAGATTTCCGGTTATCTGCCGTTAGAAGTTTTAGGGAATACTTTTGGCCGGGGATATCGAATGCAAAATGTTGCCGGAGTGATGTGTACGGAATCGGTCGACACCCGTGATTGGGAGCAGTTGCTGTGCAAGGGCGCGCAGGAAGTGTTTGAGATGATGATAGGCACTTCGCTGGTGCGATGCCCCGATACTCTGCCGTGCCTGCCCGGAGAGTTCACGGCCGTGGTCGGACTGGCTGGGCCAATTCATGGAGTGTTTGCAATCCGCTGCGACGAAAAAACCGCGCGTGGGATTGCCTGCGGAATGCTGGGCGTGAACGACGATGAGGCTAGGGCAGAAGTCTGGGATGCGCTCGGCGAGGTTTGCAACATGGTGGTTGGAAACTTCAAGGGAAAAATTGGAAGAGTGGGCGAGGCATCCGTGCTCTCGGTGCCTACCGTGATTCACGGGCATGACTACAAGGTCCGCCCACTCATCAATGGATCTTTCCTGGATTGCCTGATGCAGACGGGGAAAGGACAATTACACCTTCGCTTGGATTACATGCTCGCATGAAAGAATGCACTACTACCTCACTGAGTCGTGACGGGGACGGAGCGGAGGCCGAGGCAAGAATCGATTGCTGAGCCGTGCGCAGATTTAGATTGCAAAAACTCGGATCGGCATTACAATTCGGAGCTTGGAAAGAAAGAGCTTCCCAGTAGCATCGCTACCGTGCTCGACGCCCAGGGGCAGATCCTGGCTGGAAGCCACGGGAAGCTGAGGTGCTTTAGCATGAGCCAAGACACCAGCTTTGAGGAAAAGACATACCGCAAAGTTGACATGCGATTAATCCCATTCCTTTTCCTGTGCTACATCCTCGCTTATCTTGACCGGGTAAACGTTGGTTTTGCCAAGCTGCAGATGCTGAAAGCGTTGTCTTTGAGCGACGCGGCTTTTGCCACCGGCGCCGGAATTTTCTTCATCGGCTATTTTTTCTTTGAAGTACCAAGCAACGTTGCGCTAAAGAAGTTCGGCGCGCGTATGTGGATAGCCAGGATCATGATTTCGTGGGGCATCGTTTCCTCCTGCATGATCTTTGTAAAAGGCGAGCTCTCCTTCGACGCACTGCGTTTCCTGTTGGGCATAGCCGAAGCGGGATTCTTCCCCGGCGTTATTTTCTACCTCACCCTGTGGTATCCGTCACGAATGCGTGCGACGCGAACCGCGTGGTTTGTGGCGGCCATTGCCGTTTCCGGCGTAGTTGGTAATCCCATCTCCGGATTCATCATGGACCTGTTTTCCGGCGCAAAGGGGCTGGCGGGATGGCAATGGTTATTCCTGTCAGAGGGCATTCCTTCAATTATCGTCGGCTTCTGGGTGATCTATTACCTGAACAGCAGCATTCAAGAAGCCAAGTGGCTGACCACGGAAGAAAAAGCGCTGCTTGAGAAAAACCTTGTGGCAGAGGACAAGGACAAGACGGAGCATCGAGTGATCGACGCCTTCAAGAGCGTCAAAGTGTGGGTCTTGTGCGCAATTTACTTTACCCTCATGATCGGCCTGTACGGCATCGCGTTCTGGCTACCGACCATTGTGAAGGCGTTCGGCATAAAAGGCTACTTAGGAGTCGGCCTCATTACTGCCATACCTTACGGCGTGGCCGTCGTCGGCATGATCTTTTTGAGTAAACATTCCGATAAGACTGGAGAGCGACGACTGCATTATGTATTGACCTGCTCAGCCGGTGCAATTGGGTTGATTCTGAGCGGCGTGTATGCTTCGAACCCGGTGCTGGCCATCATCTTTCTGTCCATTGCAACCCTCGGAGTGATTGGATCGATGCCGCTATTCTGGCCGCTCCCATCTGCGTTCCTGGCAGGAACGGCCGCTGCAGCCGGCATTGGGATTGTGAACTCAGTGGGTAACTTGGGTGGGTATTTTGGTCCAAATGTTCCGATCTGGGCAAAACTGGTTTCCAAGGATCCTTCAGCCGCACTGTACATCATTGCGGCAGTGCTGCTGGTCGGGTCAGTCATTACATTTTTCTTCATACCAAAGGAACTGCGGGTCAGGATAGGAGCTCCGAGTCCGGCTGCCGTGGGTACCAGGCGCGCATAGCTGTTGGCGAGCTACCCCGCATTCTGGGAGCGTGAGAAAAACTACAGGGTGCCCCGTTCTAGCCTTCTTTTGGCTAGGGCGGGGCTTTTGATCTTGTCCCAGTTTGTGATCTTGCCGATAAGTTATCCCGCATACCTAAGACAAGTTAATTAAGGAAGAACGTGCGATAGAGAGTGTCGCGCTGGACCGGGCGGAAACCGGCGTCGCGTATGATACGGCGCAACTCTTCTTCCGTAGTGCAGTTGCTGGTCCCTGCGGCTTTTACCACGTTTTCTTCAAGCATTACGGAACCCACGTCATTGCCGCCGAAGCGCAATCCCATCTGGCAGACTTTCAATCCCTGCGTGACCCAGCTCGCCTGAACGTTGGGAAAATTGGAGAGGAAGACGCGCGAGATCGCCAGCGTTTTCAGATACTCGACCGCAGTGGACTCCGGCCAGCCACGGCCCCCGAGCGCGGTGTGTTTGGGCTGGAAGGTCCACGGGATGAAAGCGGTGAAGCCGCCGGTTTCTTCCTGCAAATCATAGATTCGCTGGAAGTGATTGACCCGATGCCCCTCGGTTTCGCCTACGCCAAACATCATGGTCGCCGTGGTCTTCATCCCAAGCTTATGGGCCGTGCGGTGAACGTCGATCCAGTCCTGCGTTGTGCATTTAAGACGCGCAACTTTGGCACGGACTTCGTCGTCGAGAATTTCAGCGCCGCCGCCGGGAATGGATTGCAGTCCGGCATCCATCAGCCGTCGGATAGTGTCTTCCAGCGTGAGGTTGCTGAACTCGGCGATGCCTAAAATCTCGCTGGCGGAAAGACAGTGCAGGTGAATCTGCGGAAAGCGCTGCTTGATTCCACGGAAGAGCGACTCAAACCACTCAATCTTGAGATCGGGATTGATGCCGCCCTGCATGAGTACGCCGGTGCCGCCCATTTCAACGGTTTCGGCGATCTTCTCGTAAATCTTTTCGAAGTCGAGGAGGTATCCCTTCTCGCGGCCTGGCCCCTTGACGGGCGCATAAAAGGCGCAGAAGGAGCAGTACTCGGTGCAGATGTTGGTGTAGTTGATGTTGCGGTCGATGATGTAGCTGACAATGCCTTCAGGATGGAGCTTCCGGCGGATTGCGTCGGCCTCCATGCCAATACCGACCAGATCGTCGGAGTGGAACATTTCCAGAGCTTGTTCGCGAGTAAGACTCATACAGTTTCCATGATACCGGAAGCGCGGAGGAAAAGTTTCAAGCTTTCAAAGTCGCGAGGTCAGGCAAGAGCAGAGACAAAGGCGAGAGCTGATGGAATTGGATACAATCGAAGTTTGGCATGATTGTGCGGAATCGCGCCGAGGCTTCCAACATCCAATTTGTTGGACACTAGTTGCTGAATTGCGACTAACATTTTATGACAGAGGAAGTGACCTTACATGGTTGAGTTGTGTAAAGACATGGCGGCAAAGACCGAGTGTATGCCGTTCACGGCAATTCCCCACAACTCCCGGCTGTTCCTCGATTTTCTATTTCAATACGACAAAGTTGAAAGCTTCTACGCGCACCGTCCCCACTCGCAGGCGGTGCTGGACTACGCCCGGCAGTTGGAGTTTCCGGCAGAGCGGCGCGCGAGAGTAGCCGCCGTGCTTGAGAAGCAGAACGCGCGGTGGGGAGCTTCCGAGGCGACCATGGCCTCCATCGAGCGCTTTCGCCAGGGGGCAGTTGCCTGCATCAGCGGGCAGCAGGTCGGAGTATTCGGCGGGCCGCTGTATTCGGTGCTGAAAGCGGTTTCGGCGCTGCAGATGGCAGAGGAACTCTCGTCGCACGGAGTTGCGGCCATCCCGGTGTTCTGGCTGGCAACCGAAGATCACGATCTGGCGGAGATCGCCAGCGTAACGATTCCAAACGGATGCGAGCTCGAGAAACTAACCGCTACCGAGAAGACCGGCTCAGACGCTCCCGTAGGCCCACTGCCGCTGGAGGCGCGAATTGTAGTGATGGTGGAGCGCGCCACAGCCCTGCTGGGGCCGGGATGGGTAAGCGATGCGCTCCGCGAGAGCTATCGCATGGGCGAAAGCTACGGATCGGCATTTGCGCGGCTTTTTACGCGCATGCTGGCGGGCACCGGGATGGTGCTTGTCGATCCCTTGGATAACGAACTGCACGCGATTGCGCAGCCCCTATTTACAGCGGCGGCGGAGCGCGCCGAGGAACTCGATGAAGCCCTGCTGGAGCGCGGCAAGGCACTGCACAAGGCCGGATATCACGAGCAGGTTCGGGTTACGCCGGAATCTACCCTGCTGTTTTCCATGGAGGGAAACCAGCGCAAGGTTCTGCACCTCGCAGGCGACGGATTTATGCTCGGAGCGCAGCGGGTGGCACGCGGCGAAGTGCTGGGGAGGATCGCGGCGCATCCTCAGCAGTTCAGCGCAAACGTCTTGCTGCGGCCAGTGATGCAAGATTATTTATTTCCGACGGCGGTGTACTTTGGCGGCCCGGCTGAGATTGCGTACTTTGCCCAGGCAGCAGTGGTGTACCAAAAGCTTCTTGGACACGCAACTCCGGTGATGCCGCGCCTATCGGCAACCATCGTGAGCCCCGCGATGAGCGATCTGCTGGCGCGCTACGGTTTGAGCTTTGGCGACCTGTTCCACGGTAGTGAGAGAGTTTGCGAATTGCTGGCTTCCCGGGCGCTGGCTCCGGAATTACAAACGGCGCTGCGCCAAACCAAAGAGTCGCTGAAAACGCATTTGGAGACGCTGCGCGCAGAGTTACAGAAGCTGGACCCGACGCTGGTAGATTCGGCAGCACGAAGCGAGCGTAAGATGCTCTATCAGCTCTCCAAGATTGGAAACAAAGCAGGCCGGGCAGAGCTACGCCAGAACGAGACGCTGACCAAAGATGCGCGCCATGTGCTCACCGAGCTGTTCCCACATAAAGAGCTGCAAGAACGCGTGCTGCCCGCAATCTACTTTCTTGCACAATACGGGCCGGAGCTGATTACGGAATTCAAGAAAGCTGCTGCGCCACAGTGCCCAGGACACCAGATCATAAGACTGTGAACTTAGGCGGGTGGCCTCATCCGTCGGACAATTTACACCGAGAGGCTCTGATGAAACATTTTGTTCGCACAAGTTACGTACTCATAGCAGTGCTTGCGGCTATCACTACGATTGGGCTGGCGCAGACACCAAAGACTCAGTACCCGAAGCAAACACAGCTCCCCAATCCCTATCGCCTCGTGGAAGACTGGCCAACGCTTCCCACGGACATGAATGGAGGTCACTGGGGAGAGTTAATCCGTGCAGATATCGATCCCAAGGGCAACATCTGGGTCTTTCACCGGTGCTTCAATACCGTTCCTCCCGGTTACGCCACCTGCGTAGGGCGCACTGACCCACCAATTCTGAAATTCAATCCGGCAGGCAAACTTCTGGCGAGCTTTGGCCGGGGAATGTTCGCATTCCCTCATGGCTTTACCGTCGATCACGAGGGATACATCTGGGCAACGGACGCAAATGCCAGCGAGACCGTACTCGGTATGTCAGCCAAGGACTCGAAGGGCGTACCCCGTGGCCAGCAGGTCTTCAAGCTCAGCCCAAAGACTGGCAAAGTCCTGATGACCATCGGCAAGCAGGGAGTTGCCGGCAACGGTCCGGACACGTTCGATCAACCGACCGGGGTTGCGGTCGCACCCAATGGCGACATCTTTGTGACCGATGGCCACGGAAAAAATGATCGCGTGTTGAAATTTTCAAAGGACGGCCACCTCATCAAGATCTGGGGACACCACGGATCGGGTCCAGGCGAGTTCGATCAGCCGCACGACATTTCGATAGGCGGATCGCAGGGGCACGTGTTCGTGGCTGACCGCAGTAATAACCGGGTCCAGATCTTCGACCAGGATGGCAACTTCATCGCCGCCTGGACGCAATTCGGGCGGCCCAGCGCGCTGTACGTTTCGGCCGATGACACGCTCTACGTCAGCGACTCCCATTCAAACTCGAAAGTGAACCCAGGCTTCACCAGGGGAATTACCGTCGGGAGCGCCAAAGACGGCTCGATCCGGGCATTCATTCCTGACCCTGATCTGGAACAGGCCGACGTGAACCGCATCTCCGGCGCCTCGGGCATTGTTGCCGACGCGAACGGCACCATCTACGCTGCGGACGTGGGTCCGCACCGGTTGAGGAAGTACGTTCTGAAATAGGTCACAGTCAGAAGTAAAGTCAAAAGCCCCGCCCTAGCCAAAAGAAGGCCAGAACGGGGCACCCCGGTCTTCAGTAGAGGTGCTACCATGGGAGCGCTATGTCAAAGAAGCAGAAGCATACCGCTCCCGAAGTTGGATTTGAAGTGATGTGCCCGTGCTGCGAGGCGTCGCTGCGGATTGACCCGGTGACCCGCGCCGTTATCACCCATACCCCCAAGCCTGTTGCCAGAACCTTTGCCGACATGGAAGCCGCCGCGCGCGCAATGCGCGAAGGGGATGTGCGCAAAGAGTCGATCTTCCGCCAGTCGGTGGAGGCCGAAAAGAACAAGGCCGAGCTGATGGACAAGAAATTTGCCGAAGCCGTCAAAAAGGCCAAGGAAGCGCCGGATATGACGAAGCCCTTTCTGCGCGACTTCGATTTGGATTAGCGGAAATTGGACTGAAGCAAATGTTGCTGCTGGGGCACCGTGGCTGTCGCGGCGAGTTCATGGAGAACACGTTTGCTGCCTTCGATCATGCGATTGAGAGCGGCTGCGATGGCTTTGAACTGGACGTGCGGCTCACCGCCGACGCTGTTCCGGTGGTTTGGCACGACGCGCGTCTGCGCGGACACTTCATCTCACGCCAGAACCTTGAGACGCTCCGTACGAGGTGCTTAACGGCGCGGCGGCTGCCCCGTCGTCCGGTGATCGCGCTTTGCCAACTGGAAGAGGTTCTGGCGCGCTACTCGCAAACTGCCTGGATGGACATTGAGCTGAAAGTGCGTGGCCTGGAAGCGCAGGTAGCTGCATTATTGCAGCGCTATCGTCCTGCGCGCGGATTTGTGGTTTCATCGTTTCGGCGCTCCATTCTGTTGGATCTCCACCGCATCGATCCTGGGTTGCCTCTGGCTTTCATCTTTGACCGGATGCCCCGCGCAAGAGTCTGGCGCGCTCTGCCAATCGAATTCGTAAAGCCGAGCGCGCGCCTGGTAACTGCGGCGCGAATCAATCAATTTCACGCGGATGGAATAAAGGTGCTGGCCTGGACGGTGAATCAGCCCTCCGCAATGCGTAGGCTTGCTGAGTTGGGAGTGGACGGGATGATTGGGGACGACCCCGCGATGCTATGCAGCCGCGGGACTAGAAAAACTTCACAGGGTGCCCCATCCTAGCCTGTTTTTGGCTAGGGTGGGGTAGTTGACCTTGCTCTGAAAGGAGATCTAGTCGGACCTGCTTCTCATTGGGGCCTGCCGTGGACGTGTTCTTCCCGTGATTCAGTTACGAAACTTGCCAGCAGGCCGCTGCGACGTGGAAACTGGTAGGCATGAAAACTGGCCAGCGTTTTGAACGTGCGGTGGAGATCATGCATCGCCTACGCGCTCCGGGTGGATGCCCATGGGATCGCGAACAGAGTTTTGACAGCATAAAGAAATATACCGTCGAGGAAACTTACGAGGTCCTGGAGGCCATAGAGAATCGAGACTGGGACGAACTTCCCGGCGAACTCGGCGACCTGCTGCTGCAGGTGCTCTTCTATGCCGAAATGGCGAGCGAAGCGGGACATTTCTCCATTGACGACGTGCTGGAAACCCTGAGCGACAAGCTGGTGCGGCGCCATCCCCACGTGTTTGGCGAGGTTGAGGCCGAGACTTCCCAGGAGGTGTTGAAGAACTGGGAGGCAATCAAGACGCTGGAGCGCGCCAAAAAGGCCGCTGATTCCGGCACGCCGCAGCACAAGGAAGGCCCGAAAGCACTGCTGTCATCGGTCTCAGCGGCCATGCCGGCGCTGCTGGAGGGCCTGAAGCTCTCGAACAAGGCCGCTCATGTCGGCTTCGATTGGCCATCGATCAATGGGCTCTTTGAGAAGCTGGAAGAAGAGGCCGAGGAACTGCGGCACGAGGTAAGCCAGATTCCCCCGCCCGGTCCGCAACCTGTAGGCAGAGGCGTAGCCGGAGCCCGGGAAAGCGCCGTTCCCGCAGAATTGCAGGGGCGGCTACAGGATGAGGTAGGGGATCTGCTGTTTACCGTGGTGAACCTGGCACGCTATCTCGAGGTCGATCCAGAGTCGGCCTTGCGGCGAACCAACCGGAAATTCCGGCGCAGATTTGGCCATGTCGAGTCGCGTCTTCGGCAGGATGGGAAAGAACTGGGCGAGGCTTCCCTTGATGAGATGGAGAGGCATTGGCAAGACGCCAAGGGCAGAGAATAGGTGGCCCATCTATGACGAGATCGGCCACCCGCCCCAACTTTATTGACAGGCGTCAGGAGCAAGTCAGAAACCAGCCCCAGACGCGTCATGGATTACGATTACTTCACCGCTCTTGTTCTGCTCGCTAACTCCTTTATGTCCGGCGGCTGTCGGTCATAAATTGGTTGAACGATAGCCGCAAAAGCCTGTCTCTGTTCAGGAGTGAGGGTCGTAATAATGGAGCCGGCTGCAACCACCTTATCCTTGGACGACTGTACCGTCTGAGCCCACAGCTTGAACTGTAGGGCCTGTGCATCTCGGGTGGCTTTCTTAATGATCTCAATGTCTCTGTTAGAAAGCTTCGAAGTCAAGGATTTCTTGCTGCCGATGATGATGTCCGGATTCCTAGTGTGTTCGTCTTCGATGAAGTACCTGGCAATCTGGTAATGGTTTGTTTCGAGGTACGTCGGATAGTTGTTTTCAGCTCCGTCCAGAGCACCTTTTTTCAGTCCATCGTAGGTTTCACCGTGCGGCATCGGAATGGCGATTGCCCCAAAAGAGCCAACCATCGAAGTCATCAATTCATTCTGTAGAGTTCGTATCTTCATCCCCTTCAGGTCGCGTGGGAGCTTTACCGGTTGCTTCGTGTAGAAGCTCCTCGTGCCGCCGTCAAACCATCCAAAGCCGATCAAATCATTCTTTTCGGCAGACTTCAAAACGTCATTCCCCACCGGACCATTTACTACTTTCAGCATATGATTCACATCGCGAAAAATGTAGGGCAGCAAAAACGCATTCAAGCTCGGAACATACTTGGTGACAGGCCCGATATTGATTCGCGATAGATCGATCTCTCCGTTGTGAATCTTCTCAATGACCGCCGCTTCGTCTCCCAGTTTCATGCTGTGATAGATCTCGATAATCACCCGGCCATTTGTTCTCTCTTTCACGAGTTTGGCGATTTCGAAGTCTCCAATGGTGGTTGGGTAGTCGGCTTCGTGGATTTCGGCAAACCTCAACGTCACCGGCTTCTGCCCGAAGCACGCGCCTGTAAGTGCAAACAGAATGATTCCGGATACCAGGAATAGCATCAGTTTTTTCATTTGCAGCCTTTCTCCTATAGTCGTACTTCTTGCTCTTTTCGCCGGAGTTGCCTGCGGGTGGCCTGGTGCCCCATATCTGCCGAAATTAGCAGATGTGGGAGGCAGCGCCCTCCACCTGGCGGGTGCCCAGAGTTGGCGCAGTTCCAACTCTGGAGCATGCATCCGTAGCGTGCAGTGGGGCTTTTGACCTTGCCCTCGACTTGTCGATATACCTCACCTGTATTTGGCAATTGCCGAATTGCAAGGTCGCCCTCAGCTCGGACGAAGACCTCGCCAGGTAGCTCCATCGTCGAGCCCTGAAGCAGCCACCCGGCCAGCGCCTGACAAGTAATAACACGGAATCCATCAACTAGCACCTAAGTACATTCGTATGCCTCAAGACGCGCGTAAACGATACGACCTTCGCGTGTATGGATTTGTTCTACTGCCCGAGCATGTTGATCTTCTGGTCAGCGAGCCGGAGCTCGGCTCACTGGCACGAGCACTGGAGTGTAAAGGATGTCGCGGAACATTTTGTAAAGGATGTCATGGAACTAAACAGACAACGCCAACTCTGGGCGACGCGCGTCGAATCGCGTCTGCGGCAGGATGGGAAGGAACTAGGTGAGGCTTCCCTGGAGGAGATGGAGCGGCATTGGCAGGACGCCAAGAGTGGAGAATAAGGCAAGGTTCAGCAAGAACAGTGGCAAAGTTCCCGGCAGATCAGGCCGATTCTGTTACGCAACCTCTTGTTCTGGATTTTACACTTGGTTGCACTCCGGGTTTTCAAGTACTCTTTGAAATGTTACTGCTCCGCGCGGGGTATCCCTCTTGAGTTCACCCGGGGTATTGAGCGCGGGCTGTTGCTCTGGCGCGGTTTTCGGCGGTCGCCCGAGCACTGGAGTCCTCGGATGATGGATCCCAATGTTGCCTACAGAACGGATGGCGAGGATCGCCTGCACAGTTGGAAGGAGATTGCAGTCTTCCTCGGTCACAGCGTGCGCACCGTGCAGCGTTGGGAGGCCGAGCGCAGTCTCCCCGTGCACCGTACTCCGGGTGGCAAACTTGGATCTGTCTACGCCTTCAAGAATGAGCTGACGCGATGGATGCGCCAGTCTTCTTCATCGCTTGCCGAACCCGTCGTAGCCGCGCCCCCTTCCACGCAAAGCGCCGAGTCCCAATCCGCTTTCATCGCCGCAGATGAAAGCGCCGCTGCTGCTGCTCCCAACGCCTACGTCGATGGCGCGCGCGAAACCTCCTCAACGCCCGAGCCGCTTCCCGCGCCCTCGCCTTCACTCGGATGGAAGTCTCTTCTCGTCGCTCTCTGTCTCTTCGTGATGGTTGCCATCTTCACCTTGCGCGGCCCGAGCCTTCTCACTCGCGCGTCCAACAAAACGGGTGGACCAACCTCCAGAGCCGTCGAGCTTTATCTGCAAGGCCGATACTACTGGGAGAAACGCGACCCGGCCAGCCTCGAACGCGCCATTGACCTCTACACCCAGGCCATTGTCCGCGACCCCTCTTACTCGCAGGCCTACTCCGGACTCGCCGACTGCTATAACCTTCTGCGTGAGTTCTCCACCATGCCGCCAGAGGAGGCCTTCCCGCGCGCGATCGAAGCCGCCAGCCGCGCCATTCAGCTTGATCCCAACTCGGCCGAGGCGCACAACTCTCTCGCCTTCGGCGCCTACTATTGGAAGTGGGATCCGGCCATGGCTGACCGCGAATTCCAGACGGCCATACGCCTAAATCCGTCGCTTGCCGTCGCACACCACTGGTACGCCAACACGCTGGCCGGCCGCAATCGCAGCGAGCAGGCCCTGCGCGAGATCAATCTGGCGCAACAGCTCGAACCCTCTTCCACGGCCATCCTTGGCTCCAAAGGGCTCATCCTTTTGCTTGGCGGACGAGATACTGAGGGCGTGGCGCTTTTGCAGCAACTGGAAGCGGCTCAGCCCGACTACCTACCCCCGCATGACTACCTGGCCTTCCACTACCTTCAAAAACGCCAGGCCACCAAGTTCCTCGCCGAGCAGAAGTTCCTTGCCGAGCGCTCAGGCGATCCGCTGCAGACGCAAATTCAGTTGGCAGCCGAGCGGGGTTACGCCGGCGGTGGGTACGACCGCATGTTGTCCTCCATGCTGGATGTGTTGGAGGCTACGCCCGACGGCCCGCGCTCGCATGTACAGGCCGCGCAGTTCTCTGCACTCATGGGCCACCGCGATCAGGCATTGCAAGAGCTTAAAATCGCATACCGGCGGCACGAGGCCGGAATCTCAGCCCTCAGCGCCGATCGCTCTTTCGCTGCGCTGCGCGTGGATGCGGAGTTTCAGAACATGGCAGCGCTGACCTGGAATCCTCCTCCAGGGGAGCCCGCAACCAAACTCGTGGTCCTCAAGTCTCTCGCTAACCATACTTCCAAGTAACTGTCCCTCGTGTCGAAAGCGTCATCCTGACGGAAATGAATGACCCAGAACCTTCCAAGTCTCCCGTGCCGCCTCAGGCGTTTCGGCAGTGATCAATTCTCTTTCGCCTTCAATCTCGGGATATACCCACTGCGAAACTTCCCGAAGCACCGTAAATTCATTATTTTACAGACGTGTCGCAGAATGGCGCAAAGGCGGCATAAATTGGCGTGCGTGGCATTTGTATTGGGTTTGCTAGACTGCGGGCGATTCGCACCCATGGGCGGGGATTTTCAAGACGCATTAAACTTTAGGGAGGGTTAAAGTGAAAGGAAAATTTGGAAAATCTTTACCGGCTTCTTTGTTTCTCGTCACTTTGTTAATCATGCTGTTTGCCACCGCTGCTCAGGCCGATAATCTCGTCATCAATGGCGATTTCACCTCCGGTAATTCGGGCTTTAACTCCGCCTATGGGTACGTGCTGCCCAGTTCTTCTGCCGGACCAGCTTCGGGCGGCTTATACACCATCACGAGTCCCTCCACCGTGGGCACTGCCACGTTTTGGGGATGGTCGGCGCCGGTATCCAACGGAATTACCGGGAACGTGCTGCTGGCCAATGGAGCCAGTGGACTCAACGGTGTCGCGCCGCTTTCAACTCTCTGGACGGAAACGGTTAGCGTAACTGCCAATACGAATTACGTATTCAGTTTCTACCTTGCGGCCGTCGATGGATGGGCGTACGCCAATATTCTGCCCAGCATCAACAGCACAAACGGATTAGACCTTGTCGCATCCCAAGCTAGCTGGCAGCAGGGCAGTATGATCTGGAATTCAGGATCAAACACCAGCGCCACGCTGACCCTGTCCGACCTGAACACTAACGAAGTCAACAACGACTTCGTCATCGCGAACATTTCGATGTCGTCTACGAGTCCAAGTCCAACTCCTGAACCCACCAGCATATTACTCCTCGGCTCCGGGATTGTTGGCCTAGTCGGGCTAGCGCGGCGGAGATTCTGCATATAAGGTGGGCGGGTTGCCCGGAGTTGGCGCAGTTCCAACTCTGGGGCTTGCATCCGTACTGTGCAGTGGGGCTTTTGACCTTGCCCTCGACTTGTCGATATACCTAGCCCGTATCTGGCAATTACCGAATTGCCGGGTGCCCCTCCTTCGACGCGCTGCTTTTGCGCGGCTAAGGTGGCAAGCAACATGCTCACAGCTGGAGCACTTGTGTCTTTTTGCCCGCTTGTCTTCGAGCCATCTACTCCGACTCAACCTCAACATTTCCCTGAGGGGTCCACTCCACTGCGGCAGATGTGGGATGCAGCGCCTCAAAAGTGCGCCCTTTTGTCCCGGTTTTTGTATTGTCAAGCGACAATTCTTGGCAATTTCTCCCAATCGTCTGATTCCACGCCACATAGAGTTCTCCCCAAGGTGAGGGAATAGCCCCTCGAATTTGCTATCCTGAAGTTAGAGCGTAAATGTTGGAGCCGCATCCTTTGAACTTCAACCTTGAAACTTTGAAACCTTGCGAAACCTTGAAACTTGGCCATTAACCCATTTATATTCAAATTTTTAGCGGGAAATATAGGGGGTAGGGCGGAGAGCCCATTCAAGCCTTTTTTGGCCTGAGCGGGGCAGTTCCGCTACACTAGTGGTTTCTGTGAGGGAACCATGCTGGTAGTGATGCAATCGCGCGCAACGCCGGACGAAATCCGCGCCATCTGCGAAAGAATTGAAGCACTGGGCTTCCGATCCCACTCCGTCGAAGGCTCGGAGCGATACGCCATCGCCGTCACCGGCGACTTGCACGGGATCGAGTCCTGCGGCCTGGAAGAGATGCCAGGCGTGCATGAAATCATCCGCATCAGCAAGCCCTACAAGCTGGTGAGCCGCGAGTCAAAGCCCGAAAACACGGTGATTCGATTTCCTAATTCCGACGCCACAATCGGCGGCGAGGAATTCGCGATCATCGCCGGACCATGCTCGGTCGAAAGCCGTTCGCAAACCCTTGCCGTGGCCGAAAAAGTCGCGGCGGCAGGAGCGAAACTGTTTCGCGGCGGTGCCTACAAACCGCGAACTTCGCCCTATGCATTCCAAGGCATGGGAGTCGAAGGACTGAAGATTCTAGCGGAAGTCCGCGAGCGTTTCGGCATGTTGATTGTGACTGAAGCCGTGGATACCGAGGCGCTATCGGCCATTGAAGATTATGCCGACATGATCCAGATCGGGGCGCGCAATATGCAGAACTTTTCGCTGCTCAAGAGCGCCGGACGTTCTCCCCTGCCGGTGTTGCTCAAGCGCGGGCTGAGCGCGACCCTGGAAGAACTGCTGATGGCCGCCGAATACATCATGAGCGAAGGCAATCGCAACGTTGTACTCTGCGAGCGCGGGGTGCGCACATTTGCGGATCACAGCCGCAACACGCTGGACCTGAGCGTGATTCCCGCTGCGCAAAAGCTCAGCCATCTCCCGATCATCTCCGATCCGAGCCACGGCACCGGTAAGCGCGACCGTGTAATTCCGCTAGCCTTGGCCTCCGCGGCCGTGGGAGCCGATGGGCTGATGATCGAAGTGCATCACGATCCGGACCGCGCGCTCTCTGACGGACCGCAATCTCTGTTCCCCGACCAGTTTGCGGCGATGGTCGAGCAACTTCGCCAGATCCTTCCGGCGGTGCATCGAACCCTTGGCGGCGCACCAAAGGGAATCTCCTCAACAGAGGCGCGCTCGTGAGACCTCGACTGAACGTAATCGCGGGACGGCGGTTTGCCCGTCTCGCGCTTGTAGCCGTAGCGTTGCTGACCGGTTGCAGTAAACAGAACGCTGAGCCTCCACGGACCTTCGCCTATATCACCAACTCGGGTTCCAGCACGGTCAGCGTGCTCGACATCGCGACCATGAAGATTGCGACAACCCTGGCCACCGGAACGAATCCGACCGGCGTCACCGCGAGCCCAACGAAAGACGAAGTGTACGTGGTCAACAGTGGCTCGGGCACCGTAAGCGTCATCGACGCCGCTACCAACCGGATTGCCGGCAATATAACGGTTGGCCGGACGCCGTACACAATCTCCGTGACCCGCGACGGCAAACGTGGCTGGGTCGCCAACGCGGACTCGAACTCGGTGACCGAGCTGGATCTCGACGCGCATCGCGCCATTGGGCAGGTTGCAGTGGGAAAGCAGCCCGGCATCGCGCTTGTTTCCGCAGACGGCAAGTTTGTCGCGGCGGCGAATCGCGGCGACGATTCCCTGACCCTGATCGATGGCGAGACCATGAAGGTTCGCAGCACGCTCCATGTGTGCAAGGCACCGGACTCGCTGGCGATCTTGCCCGATTCGTCGAAGGTCGTGGTGGGTTGCTCCGGCTCACAGCAGGTGGCATCGGTGAACCTGAAGACCGCACGCGTCGAAGCGCTGCTCAGGGTGGGTGGAACGCCGGTAGACCTGGCAATGAAGCCTGACGGCGGCGAGGTGTTCGTTTCAAACTTCGAAGCGCAGACCATCTCAGCCGTAAGCCCATACACCGACGAGGTTAGCGAGAGTTTCCTGGCTGGGGATCATCCCGTACGCGCCCTGGTAAGCGGTGACAATAGCACGCTGTATGTCAGCAACTTCGCATCTAACAGCGTTGCGGTTTTTGACGCGACCACGCGCAAGCTGATCACCACGGTGCAGGTGGGTTCAAAACCCGATGCTCTAGCATTGACGCCGGCGGAGAATATGCTGTTGGTGGCCGATTCGGGCTCGGGAGACGTGGCTGTGCTACGCCTGGATAAGAGGCGCGACAAGAAGGTTCAGGCGCCTCCTCCACGGCTGTTCATGATGATTCCAACCGGGGAAAAGCCCTCGCAGATTGCAGTGAAGACCGCATCGAAGGCGAAGTAGCAATGACCATCTGTACCAGTTGCGGCCGCGAGTTTGAGGCGGCCTCCGACACGGAATCACAGTGTCCGCAATGTGCGGCCGAGTCTGTCCCAACCAGAGCGGTAGAGCCTCCGCCAAGCCGGTTCATGCTGGCGATGGAGTCGCCAACCATCGTCTTGATCGCGCTGAACACGCTGGTGTATCTGATGATGGCGTTTCAGGGCCGCAGCTTTCTCAACTTCAACTCAAGTATTCTGCTGAACTGGGGCGCGAACGCAGGAACGCTTACGCCAAACGGCCAGTGGTGGCGGCTGATTACATCCACGTTTGAGCACGGCGGACTGATGCACATCGCGCTCAACATGTGGTGCTTGTACAGCCTGGGATGGTTGGCGGAGTTACTGTTTGGGCGCTCGCGCTTCACCCTGCTCTACCTGATGTGCGGCATCGGCGGTAGCCTGGCCAGCATCTGCTGGCGTGCGAACGGACTGAGCGTGGGCGCATCGGGGGCAATCTTCGGCATCGCCGGAGCACTGATTCCAGCAATGATGCTGCACAGCAATCAGCAGCTACGCACGCTGCTGAAAGGGCAACTCACCAGCATCGCACTATTCGTCTTTTACAACCTCGTGTTTGGAGCCGCAATTCGAGGAACTGACAATGCGGCTCACGTTGGCGGACTACTGACAGGACTTGTGCTCGGCATCATTTTTCCGACCGGGATCGCGAGGCATGGGCAGCGCGGGCAATTCCGTGTGGCGATCGGGACGGCGCTCATGCTACTCGCATTCGTTGGTGCAGGAAGTTTTGCGAAGCGTCACAACGCGGCTTACATCGAGAGCGAACAGGCTGCCGAAGCGCACCAGCACGGCGACGGCAAGGGCGCGATCACGCATGCAAAGCGCGCGGCAGCCTTGAAGCCCAATGACGCTCATGCGCAATTCATGCTGGGAAACCTGCTCCTCGACAACCATCAATATGCGGACGCCGTGGTACCGTTCACTACCGTGACCCGGCTGCAACCGAAGGATGGCGCGGCATTTGTGAATCTATGCGTGGCGCAACGCGAGTTAAAGCAACTGAAGGATGCGCTTGCCAACTGCGAGCAAGGTGCGCGGCTTTCCCCTCTCGACGCTATATCGTGGTTTAATCTGGGACGCGTTCGCTATGATTTGCATGATCTGTATGGCGCGCGCGACGCCCTCGCCAAGGGCGTTTTGCTCGACCCACAGGACTTTGATGCAAATCTGCAATATGCACTGATGCTGATCGCAACCGGCAACACCCGCGGGGCCGTGCCCTACCTGCAGAATGCCCACAATTTACGTCCGAAAGACGAAGCCGTGGCCAGAATGCTGATAGAGGCAAAGCGGTAACTAGCCCCTCAAAATAACAAGAAACAGGCTTGAATGGGCCCCTCAATGTTTACGATTCAATTGGCGGTGGATTGGCAGACCCGCTCGAAGGCTTGCTTGAGCGAGGCGGCAATACTGGTTGCGTCCCGGCTCTCGATTTCAGCCCGGGGCATGAAGTACGCAAACTTCCCCTCGCGCAGAATCGCGATGCTGGGCGAAGAGGCAGGCTGGCCGACGAAGTACTCGCGGGCGCGCTGGGTCGCCTCAACGTCTTGTCCGGCAAAAACGGTAATTGAGTGATTCGGCCGGATCGCACCTCCCAACGCAGCACGCACCGCCGGACGCATTTTGCCCGCCGCGCAACCACAGATGGAATTCACCACAACCATGAGCGTTCCCTTGTTTTGGCGGATTGCCGCGTCAACCTCGTCCGGAGTACGCGCCTCCTGTACGCCCAAGCGGGTCAGTTCCTCGCGCATCGGCACAACCATCAAATCTGGATACATTTGCCCTCCACAAACTGCCTTCTAGCTGCGTTGGATGAGGTGCGCGGCCAATTCGGCGCAGAGTGTTCACGAACGCGTATCATGTGGGCAGAATGATCGAGATACAAGAGAATGTTCGTCTTGCTCCATACACCACGTTTCAGGTGGGTGGAAATGCGAGTTACTTTACGGAGCCGCGAAACGAGGGCGAGGTAACCGAGGCCCTACAGTGGGCCCAAGCGCGTGCCCTTCCCGTATTTGTGCTGGGCGGCGGCAGCAATCTCCTGGTAAGCGATGCGGGCTTTCATGGCCTCGTGCTGCACATCGCCATCGACGGCATCGACATTCGCGTAGATGGTGACAATCAAATCTATTCCGCCGGGGCTGGCGTTGAATGGGATGCCCTCGTAAGGCGCGCAGTAGAGGACAATTGCGCAGGTGTGGAATGCCTGAGCGGCATCCCTGGCAGCGTGGGGGGCACTCCCGTACAAAACGTAGGAGCCTACGGACAGGATGTCTCCGAAACAATTGTGTGCGTTTGTGCCGTTGAGGCAGCAACGCTCAAAAGGGTCAAGTTCGACAACGCTGCTTGCGGCTTCAGCTATCGCCAGAGCCGATTCAACGGACCAGACCTGGGCCGCTACATCCTGACCCGCGTGGATTATGCCCTGAACCCAGACGGCGCGCCTAAAATTGCCTACGCGGACTTGAAGCGACACTTTAGCAATAAATTCCCAAGTAATAATGGCCCAACCACTTCTGACCTGCGCAAATCTATCCTCGCGATCCGGCGCGCAAAGGGAATGGTACTCGACGAGACCGACGCAGACAGCCGCAGCGCAGGCTCTTTCTTCAAGAACCCAGTCATCCGCCACGAGGAGTACGAACGAATTGCAAAGGGTTCAGCCGTGCCGGTTCCACATTTCGAGGCAGACGAAGGAAAGGTGAAACTGGCGGCGGCGTGGCTGATAGAACAGGCGGGGCTTGGCAAGGGATTTACCCTTGGCCCGGTGGGCATCAGCAGCAAGCACACGCTTGCCTTGGTGAACCGCGGCGGAGCAACCGCCGCCGATGTGCTACTGCTGAAGGAGTTTGTGCAACGCAGGGTACAGGAACGATTCGGCGTGAAACTGCGCCCGGAGCCGGTGATGTTAGGCTTCGACGACAACGGCAGATAGCTAGGGAATTTCCCAGAGGCGAAACTGCGTGTCTAGTTCCACGACATCTTTTAGCTGCGCAGGAATTGAATTGAGTGCGTTTTGATGATGAGCCATACCGCTTGTCGTTGATGCAATCCGAGGCTCTGCAATGCTCCTCTGGTGATGTGAACGCAGAATGAAGTCGACCCGCAGAAAACCCGCAGCTCCACCATCCCGGGACGATCCTCAATTGTGCCAATGATTCCGCCGATTATGTTGCGTGCGCTAATTCCCGTGGGACGCGTAGTGGCAACCAGAATATCTCCGGCACGCAGCGCTAGACATGCCGCTTCGGCCTTAGCCTTGTCGGCAATGGGCGACTCAAGCAGCAACTCCGTTCCGGCGACCCGGCAGGTCATGGTACCAAGCGCCGGATGGGTTTCCTCTACGACTGCATCGAAGATATTTTCATAGCCACTGAGTGCAGCCCCCTCGCGGCTGACAGGCACGCTGAATACACGTCGCGGCTCTCCGTCGGCAATCACTCTTCCCTTCTCCATCACCAATACCCGGCTTGCCAGCGTATAGGCTTCGGTCTGTTCGTGGGTCACGTAAAGCATGGGAACGGCACGCTCGCGCTGCCAATCGAAAAGAGCTTCCAGCAGCAGCGACTTCAGCGAGAGATCAAGGGCCGAGAGCGGTTCGTCGAGCAGCAGCAACTCGGGCTCGCGAACCAAGGTACGGGCAAGCGCCACGCGTTGCTGCTCGCCTCCGGAGATCGCCGCGGGACGGCTTGCCGCCAATGGCGCAATATGGAAGCGCTCCAGAATCGAATCCACCAGCGCATCTCGCTTTGTCCTGGGCAGATCGAGCAAGCCATACTCGACATTCTGGCGGACCGATAGGTGCGGAAACAACGCAAGGTGCTGCGATAGGTAGCCAATGCGACGATGGCGAGCCGGAACATTCACGGCCTGCCCGCTAGAAAAAAGAACGCGATCACCGAGCGATATCTGGCCGCGCTGCGGTGGTCGAAACCCCGCAATACAATCGAGCACCGAGGTTTTGCCCGCGCCGGAGCGTCCAAACAGCACAATTGCCTCACTCTGTGCCTCAAAGCTGCATTCAAGGTCGAACTGTTGTAGCGGGAGTTGGATCTCAACTCGCAAGGCTGCCGCGGACGCGCTCATCGCAACTTCCAATTGCGGTCGCGGTTCATGGCGTTGATCAAAACGAGCAACGCGAATGAAATACCAAGCAGCGTCAGTGATTGCCGCGCCGCAGCCGCATAATCGAGCATCTGCACATTATCGTAAATAGTGATCGACGCCGTTTGAGTCCGGCCAGGAATGTTGCCGCCCAGCATGAGCACAACTCCAAACTCGCCAAGGGTGTGAGCGAAGCTGAGCGCCACTCCGGTAATAATCCCCGGGATCGCAAGCGGAAAAGTGATGCGCCAGAAAGTGCGCCACGGTGAGGCGCCCAGGCTGGCTGAGGCTGCCAGCAGTCGACGGTCAACGGAGGCCAGCGCAGCGGTAAAAGGCTGCACGGCAAAGGGCAGACTGTAGATCACAGAACCGAGGATCAATCCTTCAAAGCTGAAGGCAAGCGTGTGCCCGGTTAGGCGTTCCCAAAGCGCGCCAAGCGAGCCGCGCGAACCAAGCCCGAGCAACAGATAAAAGCCGAGCACCGTCGGCGGCAATACGATCGGCAGGGCCACCACGGATTCGACCAGGAATCGCAGGCGGAAGCGCGTGAATGCCAGCCACCACGCAAGCGGCAATCCAAGCACGAGCAACAACGCGGAAGTCACCAGCGCGAGCTTCAAACTGAGTAGGAGCGGCGAGATCATCGCGCACCCCAGAACGAGGCGTGGAATGACCGTATCGACTGTGATCGCGTGAAAACCATTGGCTCCTTCGTGTGTCCGCATCTATTTTGAACTAGCGCTCAATTCTAGACAATCGCGAAGAGACGCCGCGATGGCCCAGCGTGGCAATGCTAGGAAAATCACGAGATCGCAAGTATCAAAGTTTTCCGGAGATGTGCGTTGAATGGAATCGGAAGCAGGGACGAACGAAATCGATTGCGCGCTGCAAAGCCTGGAGCAGCACTTAATTTTTGAACGGCCCTGAGATCCTTCGCGCTGCGCTGCTCAGGATGCCCCGCTTCGTTCTTACCGGCGGTGCGGAGGCTTTATTTCTGCGGCAGGTTGCGGGCGCGCTTCAATTGCAGAACGCTGCCCGTCATGCCACGAGTTTCACTGAGAACAGCCACAGTAGCGAGCACGCCCATCACAAGGAAAAGCGTGAAGAAGATTACGGCAATGACGAGTATCGGCACAAAGCACCTCGCCCGCTATTGTCCGCCGGTAGCAACCTTGCGACGGTGACGCCAGTCACCGCTACGAGTGAGCTAACCGATCAGCTGAATTTCTTGAGTTCCCCGTCGATCTGCTGCAACTCGCTATTCAGCAACAGCGTATAGCGCTCATTGCTGGTGCGCGTCAATTGCTCGCAAACGCGGGCACGAGTCAATTTCAGCGCTTGAACCTTGCGGGCCTCTTCCGCATTATGGCGGTCAACCCGCTCCTTCTCGTCTACAATTTCCTGTGATCGAATCTGTTCTTGTTGATCTACTTGCCGATCCTCGACGGACTTGCTTTCCAAACCGTTAGCCATAGTTCAATTATAAGCGGCATCAAGGGCCTCCGACAAAGCAAACAGTGCCGGATTCCAGCTCTAAACGAAAAATATCGCCCCGAACAGGCCTAACGCCCTTAAAACACTCTCAGCCGCGCTCCAGAACAACCTGCTTTTCCCTAGAAACGCAATACGACGCCGCCAGTGTAGCGGAACGAACCCTGATTGGTGTTGTAGTGATTTGAATAAACGTAGTCCACCTGGGCTACGCGAATCCCAACATGACGCGACAAATTTGCATCGACACCCACGCCTGCAGCGGCTGAAAAATCAGTATTCTTGAAATCGAGCGAAGTGGGATTGTTCTCAGGAACCGTGAATTCAGCGTGGTCAACACCGGCGAGAGCATGAACGTTGGCGATGAAAAATCCAGTTTTGTGAAAACGATAGCTCGGACCAGCCAAGTAGCTTGTGCTTACATATTTTATTCCTGTGCTATCGACCCGGCTTTTCGAAATGCGGGCAACGTCGACCATGAATCCGAGATTGCTATTGCGAAAATAATGGGCGAATTCAAAAGAAAATCCGTTCAGGTTTATGCTGCTCACATCCGTGCTGGTCACGACGCCGCTGCTGCCCGAAGTGTCGGCATGCTCGTAGGCATATCCGATAAATAACTCGGTTTTCGGTACTTCCAGCGGCTTCGGCTCAACCTGTGCCAACGCAAACGCGCCAAGAACTAAGACAGACACAATAACAACAATCAATTTACGCATCGAAATCAATCCTCCGGGAGGTTACAACCATCGCCGGCAAGCACAGGCCACTTTCTGCCGGCATGGACCTGGAGCCTGAGATGAATTGCTCGTCTGCACTCAACTTAACACGGCGGAGCCGTTAAAGGGCAGAGGCGATTGATGTGCATCACCCCTCTTCGGCTTTCGTCAACTCAGAATAATACCTTTTTCGTCTTCGCGCGATTCGCGCAGCAGGCGCAATGAGCGTCCGGCAATTTCCAGGTTCTTTTCCACGGGCACGTTCGTAAACGGGTTCTCTGCATTACTGGTGTCAAGCAAGCTGCGCCAGCCGCGATTACGAGGAGTAGGCGGCAGCTTGTAGCCGACGGCATCGTGGTAGGAATTCAGCAGAATCAGAAATGTATCATCGACCACTGGGCGGCCCATCTCGTCCACGGTGTCGAGGGTTTCGCCGTTAAACAGCACCGCAATGCTGCGAATCCAGCCTGAATTCCACTCCCCCTCGGTCATTTCGTGGCCATCGGCTCCGTACCAGGCGATGTCCTTGACCAGTGAGTTGCGAACGGCACGGTCCTGATAGAAGTTACGGCGGCGCAGGTTTGGATGTTTCTTGCGCAGTTCGATCAGCTTTGCGACGAACTCCAACAGGCCGCTCCGCTCTTTGGCGCGCGTCCAGTCGTGCCAGCTCAACTCGTTGTCCTGGCAATAGCCATTGTTATTGCCAAACTGGGTGCGCGCAATCTCGTCGCCTCCGCAGATCATCGGTACGCCCTGGGAGAGCATAAGCGTAGCCAGAAAATTCCGAACCTGAACCTGCCGAGCTCTCAGTATCGCCGTATCTCTTGTCGGCCCCTCGGCTCCCATGTTCCAGGAGTTGTTATCGTTGGTGCCATCCTGATTCTCTTCGCCATTCGCGATGTTGTGCTTGTCGTCGTAGCTCACCAGGTCATGCATCGTAAAGCCATCGTGCGCTGTGACAAAGTTGATGGAAGCAGAGGGTTTGCGGCCATCGTTCTTGTAGAGATCGCTGCTCCCCGTGAGGCGGTAGGCAAGGTCTGAAAGCTGGCCCTCGTCGCCCTTCCAGTAGCGCCGGACGGTGTCGCGGTACTTGCCATTCCACTCTGCCCACAGCACAGGAAAGTTCCCGACCTGGTATCCGCCTTCGCCTACATCCCATGGTTCAGCAATCAGCTTCAAGCGAGACAAAATAGGATCCTGATGAATGATGTCGAAGAACGACGACAAGCGATCCACGTCATGAAGTTCCCGGGCCAACGTTGCCGCAAGATCGAATCGGAAACCATCGACATGCATCTCCGTGACCCAGTAGCGAAGACTGTCCATGATTAGCTTGAGAACCTGCGGATGACGCACGTTCAGCGTGTTGCCGGTACCGGTGTAGTCCATGTAGTAGCGCGGCAACTCCGGCAGCAGGCGGTAGTATTCCGTGTTGTCAATGCCGCGGAAATTCAGCATCGGGCCCAGGTGATTTCCTTCGCCGGTGTGGTTGTAAACAACGTCAAGAATCACCTCGATGTTTTCGCGATGCAGCGCCTGGACCATGGCCTTGAACTCGGCCACTTGGCCGCCGGTGTCGCCGCTGGAGGAGTAGCGCGCCTCCGGGCTGAAATAGGCGACGGTGTTGTAGCCCCAGTAGTTCGTCAGATTCCTATCAACCAAGCGCTTATCGTCGACGAATTGATGTACCGGAAGTAATTCGACGGCAGTGATCCCGAGCCGCTTGAGATATTGAATACTCGGAGGCGACGCCAGGCCGGCGTAGGTGCCGCGCAACTCCTCCGGAACCTCGGGATTCAACTTGCTGAAGCCTTTTACATGCAGTTCATAGATGATGGAGTCGCTGAGTTGGATATTCGGAGACCTATCCTGCGCCCAATCGAAATAAGGATTCACGACGACGGACTTTGGCATCCCAGCGCCATCGTCTCGCTCGTCCCGCGACAGGTCAGGATCGGCTCCACCAGACTGATATGGATAGATGGGCGAAGACCAGTCAATGCCGCCGCAAACGGCCTGCGCCTGCGGGTCAATCAAGAGCTTGGAGGGATTAAAGCGAAAACCATTCGCAGGATCCCATGGGCCGTAAACCCGGTAACCATAGAGTTGGCCGGGGTGAATACACTGCGAATATCCGTGCCGCACAAATGCAGTCGTCTCTCGAAGTTCGATTCGCTCCGATTCCGTCCGCGTCTGGCTGTCGTAGAGACAGAGTTCGACCTTGGTAGCGTGCTCCGAATAAATAGCGAAGTTGGTACCCGTCCCATCCCACGTTGCACCAAGCGGATAAGGCCTTCCGGGAAGTATGCTTCCAGCCATTTCGTACCCATTGATAAGAATAAGGCTCTTTTGTTGGATGCGGTAACAATCCATACGCCGTAGCGATCGCAATGAAAAAGCCTTCCTTTTGTGGGAAGGCTAATGAAACCCAACAATGCTTCTATTGCCGGAGCGCGGCGCTGCGCACCGGAACCCCCTTACCCACAAAGTAGTTGTGCTCATCCAGATTGTGGTAGAAGCGGCCTGCCAGCTCAGCGGCTTTGGGACCGTACACGGCATGGTCTCCCCTGAGGAAGATCACGGTAACGATGCGGCCATACTGCGAGTTTGCAAAGGAACCGAACCATCCGAAACGCGTTCCAGCGCTGCTGCAAGTCCCGGTCTTGCCGAGGACCTGTTCAGAAGTGAAATTGGTACGCAAGCTGCGCGCGGTACCATACTGGGTCGCGCCCAGCATTCCTACGCTTACCTCGGGAATGAGCGGCGCGATGTCGAGATAACGCTTGACCTTGGGCGAAAAATTGGCGACCTCGGCAGCCGACCGCGGATGCTGCAGGTAGTACAGCGTGCCGCCATTGGCAATCGAGGCCATCAGGGAGCCGAGTTGCAACGGGGTCATGCTAACGCCCTCGCCAAATGAACACATCTTGCCGACGCCGCCGAGACGCGCTGGAAGCTCTTCGCTGGGGTATACCCCAAGATGCTCGCCTTCGATGTTCCATCCAGCCAGTTCACCCAATCCGAATTGATGGGCGTAGTAGCTCACCTTCTGGAAGCCGAGACGGCGCCCCAAAGCTTCAAAATACTGATTATTGGAGTGTGCCAGTGCATGATTCATGTCAAGCTTCCAGCCGCCCAGATTGACTGGCGTGTCCTGCGTCACGATGCCTTCGCTCAACGCTGCCAGGGCCACGGAAATTTTAATGGTGGAACAAGGCTGCGCCCCGCTGGAAAGTGCAAGCTTCTGGTTGACCATCGCCAAGATGCGGCCATTACTCGGATCGATGGCAACCACGGTGCCATTCAAGTTTCCCAATGCACTAAGCGCTGCTTCGCGCACAATCGGATCTTCACCCGCGGTGTTATCTCCCGCCGCCGGATCCAACGAGAAAGAGGTGGCGGTAAAACGCTCATAGTAACGAACTCGCTTTGCGCTCTTTTTTCCCGCGACTGCTTTTCCCGCTACTGCCGGGATACCCTTGGCGCGCTTGACTGCCCGCGTCGCAACCGCACGGCTGTGGCGGGAAGCCACAATGCGCTTTTCCGTACTTGTGCTCTCCTTGATTCTGCGATTGCTTCGAACTTCGTGGCGCGTGGAAACCGTGGCCGCGAATGAAGGGCCGAGAGCAAAAAACAAACAAACAACTGCGGCTAACGCGGACTTAAGATAGCGAGTTCGTACAAAAATAATCATGGCCCCCAACCTGCATTTCTGCCACAGCTCCGGTAATCCGGGCGTCCAAATAATCTAGTTTCAAGCGTGAGTGACTTGATCGTAAGTGAGTTGCTGCCTCGACACAAGCTCAAAACGCTCATCTAATGCTTCTCACTGAGTAACCTAAGTACATTCCCGCACCCAACCCACGCTACAGCCTCCGACCGAGTTGCGCATTCTGACGTTCCGTGCATTTGATTAACTATCGGCAACGCATCGTACACACTTGATTGTTAGCACAAAGAGAACGAAATTGAGGCTAACCGTCTTGAGTCCCCCGACATGAAAATCCGCTTCGCATGAAAAAAATGCGCGACCGCTCATGATCGCGCAGGAAAGCAATAAAAGAAGAACGCAAATCTGAAACAACTGGTCAGCGGCAGTGGAACCGATGGACCGAAATGACACTGAGTCCGTTATGTGATATTCGAGCGGCGCTGGGGGTCTTCGCTACGCCTCAGAATGCCTCCGCTACACTTCAACTCCCAGCGCGAGCGCCTGAATTGATTAACTGGGATCGGTTTTCTTCTTTCGCAAATAAGCCGGGACATCGAGTTCATCATGCTCATCCTCCGCACTCAGTGCGTCCAGCGACGACGCTGGGCGCGCAGGTTCCACGGCTTCCCAGATTCGGGTTGGAGCCGTGGCTGGCCGGGCTGTCTCCGGCGCTCGCGCGATGGCGGGCGCGGCGTTCGTATCCAGCGGGCTCTGAGGTGCGTCGCGAACTTCCGGCTCCTCAGTCTTCAACTCGTAGGCAGCATCAGCGCGGCGTGTGATCTGCGGCTCTGGCGGCGTGACCCACTGCCCCTGCCGAGCCTGCTGGATAGCCGCTGCCGTGGCAGTCATCTCACCCGAGTGCGGCCTGGCCTCGGAGCGAAACCCCGTGGCGATGACCGTAATCTTCACCTCGTCTTTCATTTTCTCGTCGAGCACGGCGCCAAAAATAATGTTGGCATCCTCATGAGCGGCGCTCTGGATGATGGTGGAAGCTTCATAAACCTCGGCCAGTTTCAGTGAACTTGAGCCGGTAATGTTGAGCAGAATTCCGCGCGCGCCGTCAATCGCGCCCGCTTCCAGCAAAGGTGAGGCGATGGCGCGCTGCGCGGCCTCCAATGCGCGACGCTCTCCCTTGCCCGTGGACGTGCCCATGACCGCATAGCCCATGCCGGCCATGATCGCCTTTACATCCGCAAAGTCGCGATTGATGATGCCTGGAATCGTGATGATGTCGGAAATGCCTTGCACAGCCTGGCGCAAAATATCATCCGCGACGCGGAAGGATTCGAAGAAACCAGCGTCACGGGCCACGGCGAGAAGCTTCTCATTGGGGATTACGATCACTGTGTCGACCGAATCTATCAATTCGCTCAGTCCGCGTTCGGCCTGGTTCATGCGCCGCTTGCCTTCAAATGCAAACGGTTTCGTGACCACGGCCACCGTAAGCGCACCCATCTCGCTGGCCAGCGAAGCAATAATTGGCGCCGCTCCGGTTCCGGTGCCGCCGCCCAGCCCAGTGGTTACGAACACCATGTCCGCGCCTTCAAGGGCTGCAATGATACGGTCAGTGTCCTCCAGTGCTGCCTGACGGCCAACTTCCGGGTTCGCGCCCGCGCCAAGGCCATTGGTGAGCTTTACGCCCAACTGTAGTTTCTTCGGCGCGCGCGACATCTGGAGCGCCTGCAGGTCAGTGTTCGCGGTGATAAATTCCACGCCCTCCACGCCTGTTTCGATCATGCGATTCACCGCATTGTTGCCGCCGCCGCCGATGCCGATCACTTTGATCTTGGCGCCATTGCGGGGCTCCTCTTTGAACTGAATCCGAATATCCTGTTCTTCCATAATGACTCGTCACCTTGGCGCACTGTCACGCCTTATCCATTCATCGTGTACCGCTAGTTTCCGTATCCGCGAGCAAATAAGGCTCGCAGCCTTGCGCCGAATCCGCTCTCTTGCTTGCCCTTCAATACTCGTGCGCGTTGCGTGTAAAACACCATTCCAATGGCAGCTGCATACTCAGGCTCCTGCAGTTCCACGGGAAGTTGCGCCATTCCCATCGGCAAGCCAATTCGCGTGGGACGCCGCAGTATGTCTTCGCAGGTCTCGCTCAGGCTGGGTAGCCTCGCTCCCCCGCCAGTGAGAATAATTCCTCCCCCTAGCATCTCCAGAACTCCGGCATGGCGCAGATTATCGCGGCACAGCTCCATCAACTCGCAGGCCCGTGGCTGCAGGATTTCACCCAACTCGCGCTGCCGCATCATGCGTGAGGGCCGGTCGCCAACCGAGGGCACCTCGATTTCATTCTGCTCGGCAATCCGCGTCACCATTGAACAGCCGAACTGCCGCTTCAGGCTCTCCGCATCGTCCAATGAAGTCTCAAGGCCGTAGGCAACATCGCGGGTAAAATTGATGCCACCCAGAGGCACGACCCCCGAATGAATGACCACGTCTTCCTGGACAACCGCGATGTCGGCGGTGCCTGCGCCAATGTCGATGACCGCCGCTCCCAGCTCGCGCTCATCGCGGCGCAATACCGATTCGGAGCAGGCCAGCGCCTCGTAAATCGTATCTTCCACGTGCATTCCGGCCCGATTCATTGCCGTCACCACGTTTTGCACCGCAGAGTGCGCAGCGGTAATCACATGCACGCGCACCTCAAGTTGACGGCCCAGCATTCCCACTGGATGACGTACGCCCTCCTGGTCGTCCACGACAAATTCCTGCTGCAGCAGATGCAGAATCTCGCGATCTTCCGGCAAGGAGATTTCGCGCGCCTTGTCTCCCGCCTCCTGTACGTCTGCATTGGTCAACTCGCGCGCCCGCGCGCCCAGTGAGATCACGCCGTGGCTGTTGACCGAGCGGATGTGCGGACCGCTGATGCCGACTGCCGCCGACTCCAGGGCCAGCCCGCTGGATTTTTCCGCGTTGGCAACCGCTTCCGTCACGCTCTTTCCCGCCGAGTCCAGATCAATAATTACGCCCCGCCGGGTGCCCGCCGACTCAGCCGTACCGTGACCGCGATAACGCAGGCCGGTCTCCGTGGTCTCCACTACCAAGGCGATGGTTTTTGCGCTTCCCAGGTCGATGACGGTGATGATGTTTTCGTTTCGCTTGCTCATTTATTTCCGTTTCTTCTGTGGCTCATGCCCCGTTTTGCCTGCCTTCGCTGGCTCCTTTGGCGCGGCGGCTTTGACAACCGGAGTTGGCGGAGGAGGAGGAGCGGATGGCACATTGGGATTCAGGATCACCTCATGCCCGTAACGCAAATCCACTGACTTCAGCTTACCCCGCTCCTGCTCCCACTTTTGCACATTGGAGAGAAACGTCATGAAGCGCTGCAGAAAATTCTCATTGCCCAGATGAAGCAGAATCGGCCCGGAACCGCCCTTCGTCAACACCTTGACATCATCCGGATCGGAGAGGTCCACCTCGTCCAGATTGCGCGAATATTGAGCCTTTGCCGTTGCACTGCTGCCGCCATCGTCGAGTTCGTGTATCAGCCGCATGAACGTCTTCATTCGCGGCGCACGCGTGGAAAGCGGCTCGTTCTCGTTCATTCCCAAGATGACCGGAAACGAATAATCTTTCCCTTGCGGAAGGTCCATTACCACGCCGTATGCATCCACCAGCTCGACGCGTTCGCCGAGCGCAATGAAGGCGACGGGGGATCTTTCTTTAACCATCACCCGAAGGTGATTCGGCCAAATGCGGATGATCGAAGCTGTCTCAACCCAGGGAATTCTCTCCAACTCCCGTTTTCGTTCTCCCAATGAAATCTGAAAGACGTTCTTTCCCACGCTCTCGCGCAATTTGTCCATTACCTGCGCGCGCGAGGCAGGAGCATCGCCCGTGAGTTCAATGCTGTCATTCCTCACACGGAATCGCCACGATTGCAGCGCAAAACTGCGAAGCTCATAACCTACCGCGCCTAATGCAGCCAGCGCCAGCAGCACCGTCAACACATTCCGCACCCGCGACGCGGTCTTGCGCGGCAGAGCTCCACGGCGCACTGAAACCCGCTTACTGGCCCTCCGAAATTGCTGCTGATCCTCCTCGTCCTCATCTTCATCCAGCCGTAGGTCCGGCGTCAGAGCGTCATCCGCAGACGATCTGCGGCTCGCCTCGCCACGGCGGTAGAACGGATCGTCGGAGGGTGGTCCTTGAATACGTGCCATAAGAAGAAATGGTGCAGGCAGCAAGTGCCTTATTTGCTCACTATACCTGTTTTAGCCGTTGGTTCAGGTAGTGATTATGCAGGCTCCCCCCACGCGGTTCTCAAGCCGGAGAAGTCGAATGCATCGCGAACAGTGCAACCCATGCCGTCAAACTCCAGCGGCCTGCTCACGTTCGCGAAGCTTGGCCAAAATCTGCGTCCCTAGCTGCCAGATGGTTCCCGCCCCCAGGGTGAGCGCCACATCGCCGGGCTGCACGCGCTCGACCACCGCATCGACGGCGGCGGCAAAGCTGGCTGCGAATTCAGCAGGACGGCCATTCCGGCAACAGATTTTCTTTGCCAGGCTGAGACCGCTGACGCCCGCGATGGGCTGCTCACTGGCCGCGTAAATATCCAGCACAAGCAGGCTGTCTGCATCTGGGAAGGCCGAGGTGAATTGATCCATCAGCAGGTATGTGCGCGTGTAACGGTGCGGCTGGAAGATGACGTGGATACGCCCAGAGTTTCCCAACCACTGCCGGGCTGCGGCAAGGGTGGCTAAAATCTCCGTAGGGTGATGGCCATAGTCATCCACAACCCGCACTCCGGCGGCACTTCCCTTCACCTGGAAACGGCGGTCCACGCCGCGGAACTGCGCAATGCCCTCACGGATCAGCTCCACTGGGATTTCGAGCCCCATGCCAACGGCAATCGCTGCCGTGGCGTTCAGAATATTGTGAGCGCCGGGGACAAACAGATCGAAGCGTCCCAGATCGCGGCCCTTGAAGCTAACGCCAAAACTGTTGTGCATGGCCTCGGGCGCGTGCTCGGTATTCACGTCAACGGCGCGGAAGTCGGCGTCCTCGCGGGTTCCATAGCTGACGACGCGACGCTCGACGCGCGGCAGCAGATTCCGCAATGCGTCGTTGTCCGTGCAGGCCACGACCGTTCCGTAGAACGGCACCTTGTCCATGAACTCCACGAATGTTGCTTGCACATCATCCATGTCGCGATAGCAATCCATGTGCTCACGGTCGATGTTGGTGACCACGGAGAGAATTGGCGAGAGTTTCAGAAACGAACGGTCGCTCTCATCGGCTTCGGCGACCAAGTATTGCGAAGTACCGAGCCGTGCGTTCGATCCCAGCGAGTCGACCCGTCCACCGACAACAACGGTTGGGTCCAGTCCGCCGGCGGCCAGAACCGCGGCAACCATGCTGGTGGTCGTAGTCTTGCCATGCATTCCGGCGATGGCGATGCCGTACTTCAGGCGCATCAACTCGGCCAGCATCTCCGCACGCTGGATTACCGGAAGATGCAATCGGCGGGCTTCGGCAACCTCGGGATTCTCCTGCGAGATCGCCGAGCTGGTGACCACAACTTCAGCCCCGTGAACGTTGGACTCGAGGTGTCCGGTGAATATCTGGGCTCCGAGCTTGGCGAGCCGTTCGGTAGTAGCGCTGCTCCGAAGGTCGGAGCCGCTAACGCCGTATCCCAAGGTAAGCAGCACCTCGGCGATTCCGCTCATGCCGATGCCGCCGATGCCTACAAAATGAATGCGCTGAATCTTTGCGAACATAGCTTAATTGTAATCGTGGCAGTGGCTCACATCCGCCTTCTTTTGGCGAATGTGGGCAGGCGATCACACCAGATGGGAATTCTCTTCCTCTTCGGGAGCCACAATGCCTTCGGGCAGCGCGCCGCCGTTGTAGCTGGCCATTCGGTTCTTCCATTTCAGGAAGTCGGCGATCCTCTGCGGCTCGATACGCACTTCGACACGGCGCAGGCTGGCTAGAAGCAGATTCATCTCGTTCATCAGTCCTTCGGGCTGGCGTAGCTTGCGCTTGGATTTCTTTGACACTTTCAGCTCGCGACCTTGCGCCTCCAGCAATCCCCAGCTTTCGGGTATTTCTTCAGGCTTGAGCATTCCTTTCGGGGCGGCGTAGTAGCGTTCGCAACCGAGGCCGATTTCAGGATTCGTACGCCATGGCTTGGCCGCGTCCGCAAGAAAATCCGAGCGGCTTATTTTGCATTCGATCACGATGGAGTGGTTGCGGCCTTTCCAGCCGATTGCGTCGGGCATCTCTCCGCTGGAGCAGCCTTGCTCGCTGAGCACAATGCCGCAGCGTGAGCGCCGCAGCCATGCCTCGGCCATCTCCACTAACCGTGCATGAGTCATGTGTCTTTATCGCACGCTAGAAGGCAGGTTTCAAGGTCTCGCAAGGTTTCAAGGTTGAATTCAAGGACGGGCCCCCTTCCCCCTATATTTCCCGCTAAAAATTTGAATATAAAGGGGTTATGTGGGCTGCAATCCCACGTTCGCCAAAGGAAGGCGGATGTGGGCCACCTGTGATCCTATTTTCAGGATAGCAGATTCGAGGGGCCATTCCATCGCTTTGGGAGAAACTCTATGTAGTTTGGAATTAGATGGTTGGAAGGAATCGGCAAAAATTTTCGCTTGACACCAATACTAGTCTCCATACGCCCCACCCACCTTCACCTGCTTGAACCGCGCCGGAGCCGCTCCGTGACCCGTTCCCATGCCCTGTTCCGGCTGTCCTTTGCCGCAGTTCGGAGTTCCCCACAGCGTCCAGTGACTCCGGTCACAGATTGCATCCATTGAATTCCAGAACTCGGTGGTGATGCCTGAATACGAGGGATTGCGCAGCATCCGTCCGAGCTTTCCTCCCTTGATCTCCCACGCCGCCTCGCAGCCAAACTGAAAGTTGTAGCGCTTGTCGTCGATGGACCACGAGCGGTTGGTCTCCATGTAGATGCCATCGCCGGTTGATCCAATGAGTTCGTCGAAGCTGAACGGTTTCTCGCTGGGCAAAATGCTCACGTTGCTCATGCGCACAATTGGCACCCGGGCCCAGCCTTCAGCGCGCATGTGTCCGCCGGAACGGTTACGCCCAATCATCGCTGCCGTGTCGCGCGATGAAAGGTATCCCTCGAACTGCCCTTTGGTGATGATGGGAACGCACTGCGCCTCGACGCCCTCATCGTCGTAGGCAAAGGTTCCTAACCCCGGGCCGTGCTCCGGACGGGCATCGGCAACAACATTGACCAGGTCGCTCCCGTAGCGGAGCGTGTGCAGTTTGTCCAAGGTGAGGAACGAGGTGCCTGCAAAATTCGCCTCGTAGCCCAGCACCCGGTCGAGTTCAATCGGATGGCCAATCGACTCGTGGATCTGCAGTCCGAGCTGCGAGGAATCCAGCACGAGGTCGCGGCGTCCCTCGGGACACTGCGGAGCCTTTAGCAGAGCAACGCACTCCCGCGCCACCCGCTCTGCATTCTCAAGCAGGCGAAGCTCGCCGATGAGTTCGTACCCTTTGTTCTGGAACTGCCCTCCAAACGAGTTCGGATACGAGCGGGTCTGAATCGAGTCGCCTTCAAAGGCATGCGCCGCGAATCCCGCTCCGGTCGAAGTTCGCGTTTGGTGGATCGCCGCGCCTTCCGTGCTGTAGAACCACTGCTCGTAGCGGCGGAAGATCATGCTGGTCTCCGCCAGCGTCACTCCATCTACCGCCCTTAACGCCGCATCGATCTTGCGCAGCAGCTCCAAGCTCTCCCCGATTGGCACTGCAAACGGATCGATCAGGCAAGGCGAGTTCCACGTCGCGACCGCGGCTGGCTCATCTACCAGCCGCACTGGTTCGCTCTGAACTCTTGCGGAAGCTTTCGCGATCTCAACGGCCAGCGCCGCGCAACGCTCCACCCCCGCGCGCGTGAGTTCCTGTGTAGCGGCAAATCCCCATCCGCCATTGGCCAAAACCCGCATTCCGAGCCCGAGCGACTCATCGTCGGAGGCCATGGCCACGCGCCCGTCCCGTGTTCCCAGCGAACGTGCCCGCTCACTCACGATCCTCGCCTCGGCATGGCTGGCACCCCGTGCCGCAGCCATCCCCAACGCCCAATCGGCAACTTGTTTCATTGCAACTCCCACTGCCGAAGACGTCGTGGCCGATCTCACTGACGCCAGCTACAAGGACAATTCCGGTCCAGGCCTGCCCGCCCTCGGCCTCAAGTGATACTTTAACTTTGGTCAGGCAACTCTCGCCTGTTTTTCTTGACCAACATGCACTACCATCATCAGCATAAGTCAAAATCAGTTCATGGGAGAAGCGCATGTCCTCGCGCAAGAAGCCTCTGGAGAACGAACCTCAAGGCGTGATGAGCAATACCCGCAGGAATTTTCTGAAGACGGCCGGCATTGTTACCGGAGGCCTTACGGTTTCTCCGGCACTATGGGCATCCTCGACTTCTGCATTCAAAGGCGGCGCCGTGCCCGAGGCACTTCCTTCCAAGAAGAACGGAGCTGTTTCGATGAGCGAATTCCGCGGCGTGTTTCCATACCTGGTTTCTCCGATTGAACCATCCGGCGAGGTGAGCGCAGACGTTCTGACCCGTCTCTGCGACGACCTTATCAAGGCTGGCGTGTACGGGTTGACGCCGCTGGGATCCACCGGCGAATTTGCCTATCTCACCTGGCCTCAACGGCGGCGGGTCATTGAAGTTGTGATCAAAGCAGCCAAAGGCCGAGTGCCAGTTGTGGCCGGAGTCGCATCCACTACGATTGCCGATGCCCAGATGCAAGCACGCGAATACGAACGCCTCGGCGCCAATGGAATTCTCGCGATCCTTGAGGCCTACTTTCCTATCCGCGACGAGGGCGTGTACGCATACTTCAAGGCGATCGCGGAATCGGTTTCGATACCGGTTGTGCTTTACACCAACCCTAATTTCCAGCGCTCAGACCTAAGCTTGCCGGTTATCGACCGCCTCAGCCACATTCCCAACATCAAGTACATCAAGGACGCGTCCTCCAACACCGGCCGGCTGCTGTCAATCATCAATCGCGTACAAGGGCGTATGCAGGTCTTTTCCGCCTCGGCACATATTCCGGCCTGCGTGATGCTGATCGGCGGAGTCGGTTGGATGGCAGGGCCGGCTTGCGTGGCACCCCGGCAAAGCGTGGAACTTTATGAACTCTGCCACAAAGGCGATTGGAACGCGGCTATGACGCTGCAGCGCAAACTGTGGAGCCTGAACGAGGCATTCGCCAAATACAACCTCGCTGCCTGCATCAAGGGAGGATTGGTTCTTCAAGGGTATCGGGTTGGCACTCCGCTGGCCCCGCAAGAGGCTTTGTCGCCGGAAGGCATTGAAGAAGTAAAGCGTGCCCTGGCTGCAATCGGAGCGCTATAGGTTCCCAGCTTCGGCATGGAAAAAGCCACTGATTATTCCAGTGGCTAGTTATCTCTTTGCTTGATCTTGTTCGCTATCTATGCGCAGACTCAGGCTGCTGAGGAGGTTGGGCTGGCTGCTGTCCCCGCTGCTCCGGCAGAAGATAAATCACTTCTCCCGGCTTGGCGTATCGCAACTGCTCGCGAGCTTCTTTCTCAATCGCCTTGGGATCGCTTTTCAGTGCCTTGATTTCCGCGTCGAGGCGCTGATTCTCCTGGTCGATGCGCTGTAATTCCTGCTGCAATTTCTGGTACTCGGCCTTCTTCTGCCGATAGCTAACCCAACCATTATTTCCCGCCAGCGCGTGCGCGAATAAGAAGGCCGCTACGACCCCGATCACAGCGGTAGCCATCAACCTGCGCCACTGCACCAGCTTCTGTACGAACTCTCGCAACCAGTTCACCGGATACTCGACCCTCTCATCGTTCGACCTAATCTATTGCCCAATGTTTGGCGGCTATGCTCAGCTTTGCCAGATCCTGTAGGCTACGCGCTTCCGTGTAAGCTCGGACTACTGGCTCCGTACCGCTCACGCGATAGCACACCCACGAACCATCGTCCAGCACCAGCTTCAGCCCATCGGTTCGGACAATGCGTGAAACTTTGCGCCCCGCGAACTGCGTCGGATTGGTCCCCAACTTTGTAGTGAACTTCGTTTTGGCGCTGTCAGTCAAGCGGAAGTTCTGCCTTTCCGGGTAGTACGAACCAACTTTGCCAAATAATTCCTTGAGCTGCGTTCCCAGACTCTTGCCCCGCTTCGCAATCATCTCGCAGATCAAGAGTCCGGCCAGCACGCCGTCCTTCTCCGGAACGTGATGCCGGATCGTCAATCCCGCGCTCTCCTCGCCGCCTATGGCGATCTTATCCTGCTTGATCAGCTCCCCAATGTACTTGAAACCCACTGGTGTTTCGAACAGCTCAATCTTATGATGCTCCGCCACCGCATTGATAAGGTTCGTGGTGGCAACGCTCTTGGCCACGCCGTTGCGCCAACCCCTGGTTTCCACCAGGTAGTCGAAGAGCAGGGCGATTACATAGTTCGGCGAAATGTAGGTTCCGTCCTCGTCCACAATGCCAAAGCGGTCCGCGTCACCATCGCAGGCGATTCCGACGTTCGCACCGCTCTCCTTCATTTTGTGCCGCAACTCGTCGAGCAACTCTCCATCCGGCTCCGGAGCGTGCCCGCCAAACAGCACGTCGCGCGTGTCATGCACGACCGTGCAGTCGATTCCCTCCTCCTGCAGCACAATATTGCTGTAGCCTCGGGAGGCGCCCCACATAGGATCGAACGCAGCTTTCAGCCCACGCTCGCGGATGGCCTTGAAGTCCACCAGTTCGCGGATTCGCGCCAGGTACTGCGTCTTGACTTCGATGGCTTTGCGCTGCGCCTTCTTCACGCCTGTTGGAGGGGCTCCCCCATCCTCATCGGCCTTCACCACCGCAGCTTCAATCTGGCTAGTAAATTCCGGCAGCGCGGGCGCTCCGTCGGGAGTTGAAAACTTAATTCCGTTGTACTCCGCGGGATTGTGCGAGGCAGTAAAGTTGATCGCACCATCAGTCTTCTGCCGCATTACTTCCCAAGCTATCGCCGGGGTTGGCGCGGGATCGCTGATCACCAGCGGAGTGATGCCATAGCTCTCCAGAACCGTTGCGGCAATATCCACGAAGGTCTCGCCCATGTACCGGGGATCGCGTCCCAGAACCAACTTCGGATCTGCCGTCCCCGTGCCTGCCACGTACCGGGCAATGCCCGTCACTGCGCGTTTCACGTTTGCCACCGTGAATTCATCGGCTACAACTGCCCGCCATCCAGAGGTTCCAAACTTGATCTTCGCCGTCATCGTTGTCGTCTCCGCGATTCGAATTCTTACTTCGAATTGTGCTTGCCGCCGCGCTCACTATCGGGTAGCGTATTTTCTGCTCTCAACAGGATACCGCCGATGACCGACAAACGCCTCATGTTGACCACCGCCCCTTCTCGCGAGGAAGCCGCGACCATTGCCTCTGAACTGGTCTCCCGCCGTCTCGCCGCCTGCGTCAATGTTCTTGGCCCGGTTGCCTCAATCTATCAGTGGCAGGGTGAGGTCGAGCACTCCGAAGAGTTCCTGCTGCTTATCAAGTCCACTGAGGCCAAGTTCGTTCCGATCCAGGCGGCGATTCGCGAATTGCACTCCTATCAGATCCCGGAGCTGCTCTCCTTCACCGTCGAATCCGGCCTCGAAGCCTATCTCAACTGGATCGCCACATCCGTCCGCGAGTAAGGAAGCCCCTTGCTCCTTGAGTGGCTTTCTGGAGAGTCTCTCTGAGTGTCATTGAGAGCGAACTGTCGGCCAGCACTCCGCCTTACATGGCCGCCAGCGCCTGCTGCAGGTCCGCCAGAATGTCGTCCACGTCTTCGATCCCTACCGAGATGCGCACCATGCCATCCGTCAGCCCGATCTTGGCGCGCCCCTCCGCACCAATCCCAGCGTGGGTCATCGATGCCGGATGCGAAATAAGCGTTTCCACTCCCCCGAGCGATTCGGCAAGCGCGCACACTTTCATCCTAGCCAGCATCTTCCCAGCATTTTCCAGCGACCCGGTCTCGAACGTGATCATCGAACCAAAACCCTTCATCTGCCGCTTCGCCAGCTCGTGCTGCGGGTGCTCGACCAGCCCCGGATAAAGCGCCTTTGCCACCTTTGGATGTTTTGACAGGTACTCGGCAACCGCACGCCCATTGATGTCGTGCTGCTTCATTCGAACCGCCAAGGTCTTCACGCCCCGCAAAATCAGCCAGCTCTCGAACGGAGACAGGATTGCGCCCGACGCCTTCTGAATGAACGCCAATTCCTCGGCCTGCGCCTCGGTGGAGCACACAATCACGCCGCCTAAACCGTCGCTGTGTCCGTTCAGAAACTTCGTGGTCGAGTGGATCACCATGTCCGCGCCCAGTTCCAGCGGACGCTGAAAATACGGCGACATGAAGGTGTTGTCCACGATCACCTGTGCGCCCTTGGCATGGGCAAACTTGCTCACGGCCGCAATGTCCGTCAACGACATCAGGGGATTTGAGGGCGTCTCCAGAAAAACATAACGCGTGTTGTCCTGCATCGCCGAGGCAACATTCTCCGGATTTCGTGTATCGACATACGTAAATGTAACGCCAAACTTGGCCATCACCTGGTTAAAGAATCGGGGAGTTCCCCCATACAGATTGTCTCCGGCCACCACGTTATCGCCCGACTTCATCGTCTGGCATAGCGCGGTAATGGCGGCCATGCCGCTGGCAAATACACGTGCCGCAACTCCGCCTTCCAGCGATGCCAGGTTAGTCTCCAACCGGTCGCGCGTAGGATTGGAAACACGCGCATACTCATATCCGAGGCGCGGCTTTCCTATTCCATCCTGCTGGTACGTCGAGGTTGCATAGATCGGCACCGCAACTGCGCCGGTCCGCTCCTCTGGCTCCTGCCCATGGTGAATCGCCCGCGTGGAGAATCCATTGCTTTTTGTCGTCATCATCTAGTCCGAAGCTTCCTGCGGCTTTGGCTACACCGCTCCGTGGTAGTTGAAAATGTCTTTTGAAAGATAGCGCTCCGCGGAATCTGGAATCAGCGTGATCACTCGCTTTCCCCGGCCTAGCCGCCTGGCGATTTCAATTGCTCCGCAGACGTTCGCTCCCGCACTTGAGCCACCGAGCACGCCCTCTTCCACGGCTAACCGCTTCACCATCGCAAACGCCTCGACATCGGATACGATCACGGTCTCATCGCACACCGCCCGGTCAAATACCTCTGGGATGAAGCTAGCTCCGATTCCCTCCACGTCGTGTGAGCCAGCCTTCTGTCCGCTGTAAACCGAATTCTGCGTGTCGCTCAGCACGGTCAAAACCTGCGAATTCCGCTCCTTCAAGTAGCGTGCCACGCCGGTAAACGTCCCGCTTGTCCCCGCGCCGCAGACGAATGCATCGATGCGTCCTTCCGTCTGCTCCCAAATTTCGCGGCCCGTCATGTCGTGGTGGATTCTGGGATTCCCGGGGTTGGAAAATTGCGCGGCAAACCAAAAATGCTCGTTCGCCTTCACCAGCTCGGTGGCCCGGCTGATTGCTCCTTCCATGCCTTCGTCCGTCGGAGTACGATGCACCTTTGCACCGAAGCACTCCATCAGCATGACCTTTTCCTTGGAAAACTTTTCCGGCACGAAGAATACGACCTTGTATCCCTTCTGCACGCCCACCAAGGCCAGCCCAACCCCGGTATTTCCGGCGGTTGCCTCGACAATCGTATCCCCGGGCCTCAGCGTCCCGTCGCGCTCCGCATCCTCGATCATTCCCAGCGCCGCGCGGTCTTTGAGACTGAAACCCGGATTAAACGTTTCGAGCTTCACCCATATCTCCGCCGCGCCTTCAGGCACAAGTTTCTTCAGGCGAACCATCGGTGTCGACCCAATCAGTTCAAGAACGCTGTCCACCACCCGCATCGAACATTTCATGAGAAGAAATCCTGTTGGAGCTTATTTGAGTTAAGACTCTTCAGGCTACGGCCTACGGCGATTGCCGGTCAACCCAGTAGCGGCGCAAAAAGCCCGCAGCCTGCAAGCCATGCCCGCCAGCACCAGCAAATGATTACTGATTGGAATGCCTCTTGAGCCTCACGGCATATTGGAGCGGCGTTGGGGTCCTTCACTTGGTTCAGAATGACACTCTCGTAATTGAGGAGCAGAGGGCTTGCAATTACTCGGCCGCCTTTTCTTCGCTCGTCACGTAATAGCCGCTGCGGGTGCGCACTGAGAGTTTCTTGTAACCTCGAGCCGCGGCGTCCACTTTTACCCGCCGATAGCCGCCTTCCGTCTGGGGAGTCGAGGGCTTGTATCCGATCGTATATTGATTGCGGATGTCATGTGCGATCTGCTGCGAGATCGCTTCCACTTCGTTTACGTCTTCCGGAAAATACGCGACTCCGCCTGTCTGCTCCGCCATGATTCGCAGGGCGCGGCGCGCCTTCCTTTCCCGCTCTCCACCGAGAAGTCCGATGGTATAAACCGTAGGACCTCGATCCACCGCGATTGTGCGGACCGCTTTCTCCAAGGTATCGCGGCTTGCGTTATCTTCGCCATCGGTGACTACAAGGATGATTTTCTTTCGTAGCTTTGCGGTCTTCATCAGATGGTCACTGGTTGCCGCGACCGCATCGTACAGTGCCGTTCCGCCGCGTGCCTCAATCCGTTCCAGAGCATCGCGAAGGAGAGACACATCGCCAGTGTAATCCTGATCCAAATAGTACTCATTGTTAAAGTTCACGATGAAGACTTGATCTTGCGGGTTGCTTGCCCGCACCAGGTTCAAGGCCGCTGCGTTCACGCTTGGACGCTTGTCGCGCATCGAGCCTGAGTTATCGATCACGATCCCCAGCGCCACTGGAATATCTTCCCTGCGAAACGAGGTTATGCGCTGCGGACGTCCATCCTCGAAAACCTTGAAGGCGGTGCGGTCCAAGGTCGTCACCAACCGCTGACGCTTGTCAACAACCGTTGCGTGCAGCGTCACTTCCCGCACCTGGACCCTGAATACGAATGTTTCGCGGCTATTCTTTTCCGGATCGACACTAACGGACGGAAGGTTCGCGGAATTGTCTGGCTGCTGAGGCGGAGCCTGCGGGGCTGCTGGCGCGGCAGGTTGAGGGTGCTCGGCACTCACTCCCTTCGACGGCAGCAGTACGCCGTCACTTGCGCTTTCTGGAGTTGCCGCGCCCTGCGGGACCACCTGCGAACTCTGTGCAGCGGACGCGCCGCAAAGTATCGCACTCGACAGGCACAGTGCTGCGATCCAGATTCTTGCATGATTTGCACTACTCGCTTGGAGCTTAGTATCCAGTCTTTGCATATGCCGGTACATGTGGGGCACTCCTGTCCAGCGCTATAGCCCGTATCTCCGATGCTCTTTCAGGATGCACTTGTCCATCACCACGGTGACTCCGGCTTGCCGCGCTTTCTCGGCGGCTTCCTCATGTACCACCGTCTCCTGCAGCCACAGCGCCGGGAGTTCCAAGGCCAAAATTTCGTCCACGATTGCCGGGACGGCATCCGGGCGGCGGAACACGTCCACGATATCTATCTTTTCTTTTTTCGCGGCTTCGCTCAACGATGGATATACCTTTTCGCCAAGCACCTCGCTCGCTTTCGGATGAATCGGCACGACCCGATATCCTTTGCTCTGGAGATAAGCGGAAACTCCATAGCTCGGCCTACTTTTTTTATCGGACAAGCCTACTACAGCAATCGTCTTCGCCGTTTTCAGTAGCTGCAGAACGCGATCTTCCACGATTTCCTCCGGCTTCAATCTGTCTTGCGTTCGGTTTTGAGGCGGAACAATTTCACCGCCAACTTACGCACGGCATCATTCACATTCTTATTCATCGCCAACCCCCGCAAATCCTTTACCAGCAGGTGCGACAGCAGTGGAAGTCCCACGTCCAGAGGTGTCTTGGGATTCGTCGCCAGTGCTTTCAATACTGGATACAGCTTGATGTACTTTCTCTTGGTGGCGATTGCCCGCAGCACTGATTCCTGTATGTTTTTCATCGACGCGAAGCCTTCCATCTCGGTTTCGCTCACTTTCGGCGATTCCAACACCGCCAATGAAACCAGCCTCGATCGGTCCCGGATAAGAACCATCCGCTCCTCTCGATTGCCGCGCACCGCCAGTTTGATGCGCTCGCCTACGCGCATTCGCCCAATCCTCTGCAACAGCGAGAGCTTTGCAAGGTCTTCAGGCGTCTCTACGGTCGCGCCTCGCTTTGCGAGCAACACCAGCTTGGCTAGTTGGTCCTCCTCATCATCGGGGCTGGGAACCAGTTCAAAGGCCCTTCCTTCTTCCGTGGAAATCTCGATGGCGTGTCCCAGCAGGAAGTTCGCGGCAATTGACTCCGCTTCATGGTCCTGGGCCGTGGAAGCCCAATGGTCCAATTGTTCCCTGGCGTTGCCCGCTGCCGGATTCTCCGCCATCGCCTCCAAGACCTGGCTTGAAGCGCGAACCCGCGCGCTCTGCGTCATCGCACGCAGAGCATCCGGCCCGGCGTGCCTTGCCAGAGGTTCCAGCTCCGCCAGTGGCAGTTCCGGGTTCTCACACAGCGCCGTAATTACGGCCGGCCGCTGTGCGCGATATTGCAACAAATACAGCAGGACTTCGGCCGGCGTCTTCGGATCAGAGGCCACCTCGATGAGCGACGCCTCATTCCAACCCCATAGCGTTTGCTCCGCCTGCGCTCCCAGTTCCCGATTTCCCGCCAGCGCCACGAGAATCTCAATCGCCTCAACCGCGGGAAGCGACAACCCACCCTGCGCGGCGCGGCGCATGATGGCCGCCGGCGCGTTGCCAGCGCGGATCAGGTCCACCATCCGTGCCATTCAGTTCAGCTCCTTCATGCGTCTCACGCAATCATGCAGCGCGTCATACAACACCGGCGACAGATCGCGTTCGAACACATCCAGCAGTGATTGGTAATACCACACTGTGCGCTCGCGCGGAACACTGAAGCGCTCCCACACCTCAGAACCAACTCGCGCATGGTCCGCCACAATGGAACGAGCGTTGTGAACTTTGTCGGCCAGCATGATCAGCCGGGCTTCCGGGTCGACCATCGGTATCGCCGCCATGTGATGCCGCTTGCGGAACTCCCACTCCGGCTTTGGCAGTTCAAAGGTATCGCTCGCCTGCCACACCCAGCGCTCCACGTCAGCCCCAAATGCCGCCGCGATCCCGGCCAGGGTCGCTTCGCCGCCCTGGTCCTCTGCGGCATCGTGGAGCAGGGCTGCAATCGCCATATCCTCGCTGCCGCCTTCGTCCAGAACCAACGAGGCCACCGCCAGCAGATGCGAAACGTAGGGCACTCCGCTCGCCTTGCGCACCTGGTCACGGTGCAATGATGATGCCAGCGCGAGCGCCTCGTCAAAGCGGACGCTCAGCGGCCCGATCGGCTGCTTCCGCCATCCGGGACCAAGCTGTTCGTCCATCGGCGCCTACCTCTGCTCCGCCCTGCGCATCTGCAAGTAGGCACGGATAAACGGATCGATATCGCCATCCAGCACGCGATCCACGTCGCCCACTTCCATCTTGGTGCGGTGATCTTTCACCATTCGATAAGGCTGTAATACATACGAGCGGATCTGGGAGCCGAAATCGATATCGAGCTTCGAGTCTTCCACCTTCTTGCTCGCCGCCCGCTTCTTCTCCAACTCCCATTCGTAAATTCTGGAGCGCAGCATTTTGAATGCACGCTCCTTATTGCTGTGCTGCGAGCGTTCGTTCTGGCAGGCCACCACTAACCCGGTCGGAAAGTGCGTAATCCGCACCGCCGAATCCGTCGTGTTCACGTGTTGTCCGCCCTTGCCGCCAGATCGATATGTATCGATCCTGATGTCTTCCAGCTTGATGATCACTTCAATGCTGTCATCAATTTCCGGGGACACGTACACGCTGGCAAATGACGTATGCCGCCGCGCTTGCTGATCGAATGGCGAGATCCGCACCAGCCTGTGGACTCCAATCTCGCTGGTCAACATTCCGTAGGCAAACTCTCCCGTGACGCTGAATGTCACCGACTTAATTCCAGCCTCGTCGCCCGGTTGCAGATCGTTGATCACGGTTGGGAATCCCTTGCGTTCACACCAGCGCAGGAACATTCGCAGCAGCATCTCGGCCCAGTCCTGCGACTCCGTGCCTCCCGCGCCGGGATGAATCGTCACAATGGCGTTGCTGCGATCCAATTCGCCGCTCAGCAGCGTCTCGGTCTCTAACCTCTCCACCACCGCGCGCAATCCGTTCATCTCGCGCGTCACATCCTCATCCACCTGCTCGCCTTCGCTGGCCAGTTCAAAGTAGGCGGAAATATCCTCGACGCGCCGCGTCAATTCGCTGTCGGTCGCCAGTGCGTCCTCCAGGCGCTTACGTTCACGCATCGTCTTCTGTGAATTTTCGGAGTCGTTCCAGAAATTCGGGTCTGCGGCTTTCTCTTCTACCTTCTCCAACTCAACCTTCAATTTAGGCGAGTCAAAGATACTCCTGTAACTCGCGAACCTTGTCACGCAACGCCGAAAACTCATGTTCAAGCTGCTGATCGATCATCCTGATCCTTCTCCTATACAGGGACTGGGCGCGTAATGTGCGCTTCCGTATGTCCGCGCCAAAGCAATCCCGTGATTGAGATTATGGCACACAGTATCGGAAACCAGTCGCCATAGCGGGTGTAGAAAGTAGTGTCGCTCATGAGCCCGTACGGCGCATCGAGCACAACCCGCTGCTTCCGCGGGATCTGGGCCACGACGCGCCCCAGCGGATCGATTGACGCCGTAATTCCGGTGTTGGTCGCCCTCAATAACCAGCGGTGATTTTCCACGGCCCGCATCCGCGCCATATTCAGGTGCTGCCACGGCGCGCCCAAGTCTCCGTACCACCCATCGTTCGAGATGTTCACAAACACCTCAGCCCCATGCTCGGCAAACTGACGCACCTCCTGGGGAAACACCGCTTCGTAGCAGATGAACACTCCATAGCGATGCAATCCCACATCCAGCGGCATGCGCTCCGCGGATCCCGGAACGAAGGTTCCCACCTCGTGGGTCAACGATTTTGCAAAGCCGAATGCCCAGGAGAATGGAACATACTCGCCCCACGGGACGAGGTGAACCTTGTCATAGCGCTGCACCACCGCTCCACTGGGAGCCAGCAACACCGCGGAGTTGTACACCTGCTCCGCCTCGCCCGCCTTTACTCCTGGCTGTACCGCCGTGGCGCCTGCCAATAGCCACGATTTCTGGCTTCGCGCCAACGCTGCCGTTGAGTCGGTGAACAGCCGGTCGTCGGTTTCAAACGGGGCAGGCGACTCGGGCCACACAATGAGCGGCGCGATCGTGGAATCCTTCGCAGCCAGGGGAGCGCGGCTGATCGCGCTCAACTCATCCACCAGACGCTTGTAACTTTCGTAGGTCCATTGCCGCACAATGGGAACATTCTGCTGGACGAGCGTTGCGTGGGCATCCACCACGCTCGGTTCCACCTTGACCAGTACGGTGGACTGCAGCGCGATTGCCCCGGCGAATGCCGCCACCAGCATGGTAAGACGCCGCTTCTTGTGCACCAGCATGGCAGCCGCAAACACGGTGTTCACCAGCGCGATTTCGAAAGATAGCCCGTATACGCCAGTCACGCTTGCCAGCCGTGCCAGCGGCAGGTTGTCAATCTGCGCGGTGCCTAGCAGCGTCCAAGGAAAACTCACCACGTACGCCCGAAGCAATTCCACGGCAACCCACAGAAACGGCGCCAACACCAAGGCCTTCCGGCTGAAGCCCGCCCTTGATCGTCCCGACACCGCCATCAACGCGCCGAAAATCCCGTGATGCAATCCGATGTAGAGAGAAAACAAGATCAGCAGCAGGACGGAAACGGCGGGCGAGAGCCCACCGTAGGAATGCATCACCGTATATACCCAGCAACAGGTTCCACAATAAAAGACCGTCCCTGAAGCCCATCCCAGCAGAAAGCCTTGCCAGGCCCGGGCCGGAACCAGAAAGGAATAGGTCTCATCGGTCAACAACTCTGTTGCATCGGCCTCGCGCGCCCGAAGCAGCGCATACATCAGCGGCGCCAGTGCAACCCAGCAAAGCCAGTACAAATTAGGCCGGGGAAAAATCAGGATTTGCAACAGGCCTGAAGCTACCGCCAACAGCCAGGCGCTCTTGTGGATACCCTTCACATTGTGAGTCTAACAAATGCTCGTGAATTTGCGGCGAAATCGATGGAACTGGAAGTCGTCCACTTTCCTGCAACTCAACCAGTGCCAGCGAACTGCGTCTTCCCTGCCGAATCCCACGCCCGACAGTATGGTCGGTCTAAGTCCATTGATGCCGTGGAGACCGACTTCCATCGGCGAAACCGTGAGAAACTTTTCGTCGATCAGCTCGTCCATAACCATTCCCGTATAGAGCAGCGGACCGCCCTCACACAGCAGGTAATTGATTCCGTAGCGCTCTTTCAGCAGCGCAACTGCCAGTTTCAGATCCACGCCATCGCCGTGAGCTGCGGTATCCGTCGCGACCACATCCACCCAGGGATGCGATTCATGCTGCGTCTCCAGTCTCCTCGCGCCCTCATGCGTCGTCAGCACCGTCACATCCACGTGTTCTCCGTCGAAGACCGCGTAGTCGCTCATCTGGAAATCCGCGCGCGCGGTCACCAACACGTTGCGTTCCCTGCCCCGGCCCAGCTTTGTCCTTAGCTGTTGCAATTCCTCGTCCATGATACGGAACACCGGGCCGCGGCGGCGTGGCCGCCCCATATTCCGTTCTTCGCGAAGCGTTCCCATGCCCACCATCAGCGCGTCGGCATGGGCTCGCAGCAGGTCCATCAGCCAGCGGTCCTCTGGCAGGCCGCCGATATCGGACCCGCCCGCCTCGGCGCCCTTCAGCGAGACGACCCCATCCATCGTCTGTACAAAGTTTGCATACACCCATGGCCGGTCCCCAACCGGAGGCGGGAAGCCCAGTTTGCCGTATCGCGCAGCCTCCGGGGCCAGCGAGTCGGAATCTTCGCCCTCGTCAAACAGAATCTCAAACTTCCGCATGGCCCGTATTGATGCCACGACTGACCTCCCGCTCCAACCCGCCACCCAGTTCCATCATGATTATTTACCTTTATTTTTGCATGGCATTTGTGAATCGCCGTCCAGGGGCATTATCATCATACTCACCTATGATCTGGAAAAAGGGTCACGCAGTTCAGTTGGTTCCACTCTCCCAGGCGACTGGCCGTGTGCTGGATGTCTATCACGATGTGCAGCGTGTCTTTGGCGTGCCTCACATCAGCAGCTTTTTTCAGTTTCTAGGCAACTACCCGCGATTTCTCGACTGCTACTGGAATGCAGTCAAGCCCATCGGCCAATCGCAGGCATTCTTTTCCTGTGCGCAACGCCTGCGCGCAGACGCCTATTCGCGAATTCGAACAGACTTCCAGATTCCCGACCTCAAAGCCGAAGTGAACCGGCAAAAGTTCAGCCCGGGAGCTTGCGAGGAGCTGAGGGACTGCATCAATTTCTTTTGTTACTCAGTTCCGATAAGTCTGCTGCTTGCCTCGTTCCTCTCCCGGTGTTTCGAAACCGCAGCCGGAAGCGCAGCCACTCCGCTCACTCCCGCGCCCGCTCCGAAACCTCACCGCCGCATCGTAATGGTCGAGGAAGATAGCGCCAGTCCCGCGGTCAACGCGATCTTCGCCGATATCCGGCACTCGACCAATGCCGACGTGGTCCACACTGTCTATCGCGCTTTCGCCCGCTGGCCTGACTTTCTTGATAGCTATTGGAACGCAGTGAAGCCCATTGCCATCTCCGAACACTTCCAGCAATGCGAGAGCGCGGTGCGCGAAGAAGCGCTCCGCACTACCAGCGAACTTCCCGGCCCGGTTCAGTTCAACGCCTCGGACCTCAACGAGACCGAAGCCAGTTCCCTGCTTCAGATCACCGACATGTTCGTCCATAGTCTCTCGGCCGCCCTGCTCAACGTGAGCCTGGCCCGAATTGCTATTGAGGGCGGCTGCGTACATCCACAATTGGCCACGGAAGGCTCCACGCCAGAACGCCCAAAGACCGAAGTTTCCTCCTAGCGGACCGCCGGAAGTGGCACCGCATATCTGCCAAGAAAGGCAAACATGCGGTGCCTTTACTTTTTCCTGGTCAGCCGCGCCAGCGTCGCCAACTCCTTCAGACACTCCCCAATCGGACGCGCCGGAGTTCCCCAGAAGACCACGCCTTTTCCGCGCACTACCTTCTTGCTTGGAACTCCACATTGTGATCCGAGAATCACGCCTGACTCGATCCGCACATGGTCGCCAAGACCAACCTGTCCGCCAATAATCGCGCCGTCCTCGATGACCGTGCTCCCGCTGATTCCGGTCTGCGATGCGACCACGACGTTGCGGCCTATGTGTACGTTGTGGCCGACCTGTATCAGGTTGTCGAGCTTTACTCCGTCGCCGATCACCGTCGCATCCAAGGCACCCCGATCGACGGTGGTATTCGCGCCGACCTCCACGTCATTGCCGATTTCCAGCCGCCCAATCTGCGGGAATTTGTGATAGCGCCCGGTCGCCGGATCAGGCACAAAACCAAAACCATCGCCACCCAGCACCGCACCAGCCTTCACCGTCACCCGGTCGCCCATCGTCGTTCGGGAGTATACGGTGACCCGCGCGACTAGATTGCAGTCTTCGCCGATCACCACTCCCGGCCCAATCATGCATCCTGGACCTACATGGCTGCGCGCTCCAATTCTGGCTCCAGCACCCACCACCGAAAGTTGGCCTACGCTGGCCGTAGCATGAACCTCGGCCGAAGGATCGACAATCGCCGACAGATCGATTCTTCCAACGCCGGCCTGGCCGCGCATCAACTCCTCACCGGCGAGTGCAAAAGCCAGCCGTGGATTCCGCGTACGCAGCAGCGTCTTGCACTGCGCGTCGGCTATTTCGGCCTCCGCGGGTACGATCACCGCACCCGCTCCACATGCCATTGCCCTATCCAGAAAGCGCGAGTGCTCCACGAAGACCACGCTGTGCTTCGTCGCTTCGTCAAAGCCCGCCACTCCGCTCAATACAACGTCGCCGCCTTCGCAGGATGCGCCTATCCGCTCCGCTAACTCAGTCGATCTCATGCCATCCGTTGTATCACTCCTGTCTTTCTCTTTCGAGTGATTCTTATCGCGTCTTATTGCCTTGCAACGAACCTGCCGCACAATCAGGGGCGAGCGCGGGTGCCAGCGCTTCCTACTTTGGCCGATATGTGAACATCGCAAGCGATTCGGGAGGGGTACAATGTGTGGTGGCGCTACATGCGGGCCTGCGTCGCCCAGTTAGCAACAGCCGACGCGTTTTCAGGGCCCAGGTTCAGAAATATTCGAAGATAGCCGGTCGCTTACCGGCGGAGGAAATCATGCAGAACTGGAAGAAAGCGTTGGTCTGCACTGCCGTCGGAGCTGGTGCCGTGCTGGCCCTCTCCGGGCGTCGCAATCTTGGCATTGCATCCGTCGCCGGTGGTCTTGCCGTGCTCGCCAGCGAGTATCCCGAGCGCTTCGAAGCCGTCTGGGATAGCGCTCCCGAGTACGTCAATCGCGCCACCCAAATCTTCGCGACTCTCAGCCGGATTAGCGAGAAGTTTGCCGAAGATGCCGAGCGCCGCAGCGTCGCCAGCTACCAACGCTTTCGCCACGAATACGCGGAGTAGAAACACATACAAAGGATCAATGGATTCAACCCCAAATTCGCCAGAGAATGGCGGAAGCGGGCCGCCTATGGCCTACTTTGACTTGACCACTAGCTCTGCCAACATGTCTTCCGCCGCCGGCGAGGCCTGCAAGTACGGAGTGTTGTTCTTTCGTCTCGATCCCGAATTTGGAGGAAGAATCGCTACCCGGAACGGCGCTGCCCGCGCAGTGAATTTCACAAGTACTGAATGGTAGCCGCTCTCCACATGAATTTTTCCGCGGCGCACGCCTGTTGCCTTCGGCCCGCGCGTCACCGCTCGGCGGCCATCCACAAAGACCACCGCCTCCGAACCGCTTTCCACGTAGACGTACCATTCACCGCCGCTAGTCAGGTATGTGCTCGAATTTGCGTAGAACACACCCTTCAGTCCAGCCAGTTCTTTTGGCAGGGCGAAGGTACCATCCGCAAACGATAGTTCATAACGGCTCCGCTCAAAGCGCCTTAGCGCGCCCTGCTTTGCCGCCTCTTTTTCGGGCGGGTACTCGTACCCAAACTCGTCCTTACCACGGTGATCGAAGCGTCCGGCGAGGTGCCAGTCCGTAAGCAACCCAGCCTCGCGCGACTTCTCAAGCAATTCCGCCTCGTCCGCAATCCGCTTCAAGTCGTCGGAATTCTGCGCGTCGATCATCGCCTGCAACGCCTTATCTTTGGATCGGCTCAATCCCGGCACGCGCCGCGGCTCCATGGTCTGCGCAGCCACGGATTGCGCAAGCGAAACCGCGCCTACGGCCAGTACTGCCACCGTCGCGAGCCAGGGCCAGATTCTCATGGCAGCGCGATCCTCACTTCCCGCTGCAGGGCTTCATCCGCCGCACGACAGAATGCCCGAAATGCCGCATAATCCTCGATTTCCACGGTCAGCGGAAGCAGTTCCGTGTAGGTCTCCACCCGCAGCTTGCGCCCTTCCTGCTTGTAGCTCACTTCAACGCTTCCAAATGCTGTATGCAGCTTTGTGTTTGGCGGCAGCGCGACTTCCGCGCCCTCGGGCAAATCGTAGTCAAACATCTCGTGTTCGCTCGGAGTTACGGGTACCAGCACGGGATTCCGCCGAACGCGTAGCGCAGCATATTTCTTGGTCAGCCCAGCCGAATTCAGCGAACTGCGTAACCGAACCTCGTGCTCACCGTGGACTGCATCCATCGAACCCTCGACCGAAAGATCCACCGCATGTGAGGCACGTGCAGCGCCCTCGGCCACTGCGCGTCCGATCTTCACCGCGGGATAGAACTGAGCCAGCGACGCCTTATAGCTTCCGGCCAAGTCTTTCATCTCGCAACTCTTGCGCTGCTCGGCGGCAAAGTAACCCTCGAATTTCGTTTGTGAGGCGAACTCGACCTTCCCGTCGCGGCTGAGCTGCGCCCGCACCTCGCGAGTTACCCGGTTTGATTCGGGCGGCGAAAACGGCACCGTGCGCCAGGTCGCCTTCCCTTCCGCGTCCACAGTCATGGCCATTGCGCCTTGGTCGTCGGGAGGAAGTTCGCCGAGCGCTGCGTATTCCGCAGTGCCGTCCAGATAGAGATTCAACTCTGGAACGTATGCCATGGCGTGGTTAAACAATTGGACGGAGAAAGCCTCACGGGCCACGGTCCCGGCCGAGCGCGTGCGTACCATGGCGAATTCGGCCGGCACCCCCACTGCCCGAAGCAGCGCAACGATCAATGCCGCCTTGTCTTTGCAATCGCCAAACCCGCGCTTTTCCACCGTGGAAACGGAATACGGCTGGTAGCTATGCACGCCAAATTCAAATGCAAGGTACTTCGTGCCCCGCTGCACGCTCTCATATACTGCCTGCACCTTCTCTTGCGTGCTCAGGTTGCGTTCAAGGAGTTGCCTGGCCACGGTGCGGAGATTCGCATCGAGTTCCAGTCCTGGCTCCAACAACCTGCCGTACCAGCGGCCGAACTCCTCTACCGAGCCAATGGTCGAAACATGCAGGTAAGGCCCACTCGCGCTTGAACCCGGCAAGAGCGGCTCAAAGGCTTGCGCGGCGATGTCGCGCGCCTCCCAGACGCGCGTAGTCTCCCCATCGCTCTGCCGCACGACTGGCGGACGCACTCCGCGCTCTACTGCATAGAGCTTCATTGCTTCCGGCGCTATCACCACCCGCCTCCGCAACCGCGTGAAAAAGTAATCGCGGAACAAGTCAAGCCTGGCGTAGTATCCCGCCCACGGATTCACGTCCGTTGCTGGAGCAAGGTAATACTCGACCTCGACTATGTCTCCCGGCCCCAGACGCGAAAAGTGCAATTCGCGCTCACGAGAATCGAAGTACATCGATGATCCTCGCTCCACGACCGGCTGGTCCGCGGACGCGGTAGCTTCCGCCTCTCCGCCGTGACGCCTCAACACGCGTGCCCGCACCATGTAAAGCATCTCGCTCATCGAGGCATACATCACCGGGTGGGGCGAAAAACTTCTGGCCCCTTGCACGCCGTTGATTCGCCAGATCTGCTGCAGATGCGCGAGGTTCAGTCCATCGCGCCCAAGGCTGTCTGTCCGCAAATGGTCGATCCGGATGTCGGCCAGTACTTCCACTTCTCCCTCGGCATGGCGCGCCTCACGTGCCGCGCTCCTTGGGTTCACCAGAAATTCGCTATCTTTCGGAAAATTGCCCCCGCCGGCGCTTGGGGCCGCTGGATGAGCCGCCGCAATCTTCATCAGGTCTTCGGCTTCCTCGGCGGAATCCGTCTCAGGCAGCATGGCCGTGACAGCCGAATTCAGCGCCGCCGAGTCTTCGGCTGAAATGACGGTTGGGAGGCTGGCGGGATTATCTCCACGGCTTTTTTCGGTATCGTTTAGGGCTTTGCTTTTCGCAGCAGCCAGAGCTTTCACTTCGCCGACGATCCGTTTGCGCTGCTCCGGACTCTTCGCGGCGAGGAACTGCAATTCCAAGTTCTCAATTTCGTGGGAGGGACCGGACGCGATTCCTTGCGGGTAGCTTTGCGCCTCCGCGGCGAGGGCCGCCGTCGGCATCATGGCAAGTAGTAATATCCCGGCGAGTACGTGGCTGCGTGTCATGTCTCCTGCTGGACCGGCAAAGCCCCGAGGCTTGCAATGGAGGACAGGCCGCGGGACTGTTTGGTCCAAGCGCGGCCCGCATTCCCGGACCTCCGCCCTCCCTTGTGCTATATCCCCCCAGGGAACTTGCCCAGTGAAGAGCGTTGATCCAAATCTGCCGTTCGGGTAATGGGAGGAGTTTGCCTCATTGTCTGCAAGTCGGGAATGCAGAGGAGCACTTAGTAACCTGAGGAGAATCCCCTTAGTTCCCTCCCAAGCCATCCTCCTACCGACTCCCTGTTCCATCCGCCGGTGGCCCGATTCGCACCGGGAAGCATTGAATTTTGGCCTTTCGGCCCTGTCCCTGCGTACAGTGTCGAACGATTAGATTTCTATGTCTTTTGGCCAAAACCTGAGTATGCTTACAGCATGGCGCATGTTCCGACATCAAAACCCCTCTCACCAGCCGCGATTTCCACGAAGAAAAAAGGCGTGGAAGTGCCCGAGGTTCCTTCGACCAAGGTGAAGATTGCCGTTGTCGAAAGCGATCCACTCCGTTTCATTGGATTTCGCGCCCTGTTCGATTCTGAGCCAGACATGGAGCTCGTCTCCACTTCGGCGAGCGACATCGCCAGCAACGCGGATGCCGACCTTATCCTCCTCGGCAGCCGTAATGGCCAGAATCTGTTCGACGTTATGGCGGGGCTCAAAGCCCAGCGTCCCGATCTGCGCATTCTCGTCACGGGCGCCGGAGCCGACGATGAAATGATCCTCAAGGCCCTGGCCGCAGGCGCCAAGGGCTACGTCGACGAAGCTGCCAGCCCAGATGAGTTCGCGATGGCGATTCGGATCGTCCACCAGGGATCGGTCTGGGCTCCGCGCCGCGTCCTCTCGACCTTCATCGAGCGCGTCACGACCTCTCCTGGAAGAATTTTTCCAGCTGGCCGCGTGACCTTCACCGACCGCGAAAAAGAGGTGCTCGAACTCCTCGTCGCGGGTCGCTCGAACAAGGAAATCGGTGCCGCCCTCGGGATCGAGGAACGCACCGTGAAGGCACACGTCGCTAAGTTAATGCGTAAAGTTGGCGTGCAAAACCGTATCGCCCTTTCCGTCCACGCCATCACGCATTCGCTGGTAGTAAACAGATAGAGCAGGTTTCCAGATTGCAAGGCCGGGGGTTTTTGAGATCGAAAGGTCTCAGAGCTTCTGGCTTTGTTGTTCCCGTTTTGATGCAGACTGTTGCATGTTACTTTTGCGCCAGCTCAGGCACAGACCTAGTTCTTCTCTTCTGGTCCATAAATGAGTGAGTAGTGCCGAAGCTTCTTCGTCATGTGCGATCCAACCGATCCAATAATCACGACAACTATGAGAATTGGAAAGCGGTATTTCCACGCAAACGGGATAACGCAAAGCAACGCTAGTTTGGATAGCAGAAGAAGTCCCCAGCCTTGGAACAGAGACTGGAATGACGGATACGCCTCGATCACCGCCATGCCGACTCCAGAGACAATCGCAACGTAGAGCAGGGGGCGGAGTTGTTCGGCGGGAGCGTTAAATGCATGCCCGCCGACGAGAATACTGATCGCCAGAATGTGCAGAGTCCGAAACGCAATGCTGTAAATGCGCGCATGCGGGATTGTGCGCTTTGGAGTTGGCGTCATAGGGCCTTCGCGGCCTCATCCAGTTCAAAGCCGAGACGGCGAAGACCGGACCGGACCTCAGGGTCGCGAAGCAGCGATAGAAAGCGGAGCACGGGCGTACGCTGGGATCTCTTTTTCGGGATCACAAAATCATAATGCTCGGCCTGCAGCGGCAGAAAACCAAGTCCGTATTGCTGGGCAACCGTCCCGATCGCTACGCCCCAATCGGCCCGGCCTTGCGCAACGGCAACAGCAACGGCGTTGTGCGTCTTGGTCTGATTGAGGTATCCCGCTGGCTGAGCCCCCTTCAACATCTGGTCGATCAGAATGCGCGTGCCGCTTCCGGCATTGCGGTTGATGAGCAGGCAGGCAGGATCTGCAATAGCCGCCGCCGCTGCCTGCTCAGCCGACCGCCCTTCGAAGCGCGAGTCTCCTGCCCGGAAGACAAATCCCTGAAAACGGGTGTAGCCCGTGACGAGTTCCAGATCATCCGTGAGGAACGGTCGATTGTATTCGCGGGTCGCGGGATCCATCAGGTGTACACCAGCAATGTCGCACTCGCCGCGCTTGGCCGCCGCGAGGCCGCCACTGCTACCGACACTGAGAACCCTGACCGAAAAACCTTCGCGGATAACGCGTCCAACCAACAGGTCGAGGCCTACGCAGTTGCTTCCTATAATAACGAGGTCTGCCAGTTTGTGATCCGAGCCAATCAGCGAGACATCGACTTCCGCGCCTGCCGGTGCCGTTTCCGACTGCGCGCCGATGGTAAAGAATCCATCCGCCTGCCCGAAAGCGGTGACCGAGCCGGAACCTTTGCTCGTGGGATAGGCGATGAGCTTTCCATCCAGATCGCGGATCAGAGAGACCATCACATATTCGGTACGTCCACGATCTGAATTGACGCGCTCCGGCAGAGTGGCGCGCACGGTCTCGGTGCGTTCCGGAGGAAGGCCGGCAAAGGCCCGAATCACCGGTGCGACGAATTCGTGGAAGGTGAAGATGGCTGAGGTTGGGAAACCAGGAAGGATCACTACCGGCTTGCCCTTTGTAACTGCCAGACAGATGGGTTTACCGGGCTTCAGTGCAACTCCGTGAACAAGAATTCCGGGGTCGGTCAATTTGCTGACCGTGCGATAGGCAAGGTCGCCCGCGCCCTTGGAGGTTCCACCCGACAGAAGCACAATGTCGCACTTCAGCGCCCGTTCCAGCACCGCGGAGATTTCACTTTCATTATCGCGGGCGATGCCAAGCGGGACGGGTGTGCCTCCAGCCTCGGTCACAGCGGCAGTGAAGATCGCACTGTTTGAGTCATACACGCTGCCAAGATGCGGGGCTTCTCCCGGGGAGACAAGTTCGTCGCCCGTCGAAAAGATGGCCACGGTTGGTCTGCGCCAGACTCGCACATCGGAAAGTCCAATCGCCGCCAGGCAACCGATCTCGCGGGAAGTGAGAATCTGCCCTGCCCGAAGGACGGTTTCGCCCTGTGCGATGTCTCCACCGGCAGTAGCAATAAATGCGCCCGGGGAAACTGCCTTATATATGTCAACTACTACCTGGCTGTCTTGCTCGCGGGCGTCAGTGTACTCGACCATGACTACCGCATCCGCGCCGCGGGGTATCATGCCGCCCGTGGCAACAATGGTCGCGGTTCCTTCTGCAATGTCTCTGGTGGGTTTAACGCCGGGCGTTAAAATTTCAGGATTCAGCGTTAGCTTACACGGGGCATCCTCAGAGGCTCCTGCGGTGTCACCGGACCGCACCGCGAAACCATCCATCCTCGACCGATCGAATCCAGGAACGTCAACCTTGGAGACTATGTCACATGACAGCACGCGCCCGAGAGCATTGGTTAAAGAGAGTATCTCATCGCCCAGCGGCGCTAACTTGAGGTGTTGCCGGAAACGAGCTTCGGCTTCATCGCGTCCGATGACTTCGAGAAACTGCTGCTGCTGCGCGGCGCGCAGTAGATCCGCATTTGAGTTCTGCGACGTTGTCATATCCCAATGCTCTCCAACTCACTGTCATACATATAGACGTCCACGACTGTTCCCGGAGCGTAACCCTCGAGTGGAGCGGGAACCAATACAAAACCATCGGCGCGAGCAACGGAGGCGAGTCCACCAGAATTAGCCGACCCTGTCGGAACAACCTCTTCCGCAACGAACCGGATGCGGCAGAACTCGACGCTACCAATGGATGAAACAATCTTGCGTCCTACTTTGGCCTTTCGAATGCGATATGGCAACTGTGAACGGCGCCCGCCAAGCCTCCGGATCAACCTACCCGCAAACAGATCGTAAGCGGACATGCAAGCCAACGGATCGCCCGGCAACAGGATGACTGGAACTCCGCCGGCTGAACCCATGCCACTCGAATCCCCGGGCCGCAAGGCTATGCCGTGAATCGAAAGCGTGCCAACCGTTTTAAGAGCGAGCGGCGCCTCGTCGTCGGCTCCAGTACCGGTGCGTCCGCAAACCAAAACAACGTCCGCTCCCGGACGCGCGATCAAACTCGCGATGGCATCGCGTTTTGTTACGCCGTACTCGCAAGCCTCTATTGCGCCGCCATCGCGCGCGATAAGGGCGCTCAACATGGGAGCGTTTGCGTCTGCCGGATTCCCCGACGGCCTTGGTCCCGTAGCCACGATTCGCACCAGTGGACGCCGAATGACGCAAATCCGCTCGACGCCAAATGAAGCAACCAGTCCGAGATCGGAAGGCCGCAGCGGCCGCGATGTATCGATCGGGGTTGCGCCTTCTCGCGCCTCCTGACCCCTGAGGACTACGTCGGAACCTCGCGCGACTGAGCCGAGCAATTCGACAGTATCTGTAGCAACGCGTGCTAGTTCAAACGGAGCTACGGCATCCGCGCCTGGCGGCAGCGGAGTACCAGCAGAAATGAGAACCGCAGATAAAGCAGCCAGTGGAAACCGAGCGTCCTGGATGTGGAATAGAAGAGGATTGTAACTGCTCGCACCAACCGTCTCGGCAGACCGTAAGGCATAACCATCCTTGGCGGCAATATCCGCCGCCGGTACATCCGCAGGAGCAACAAACGGTCGCGCGAGAATTCGTCCACACGCGGCGCCGATAGAAATGTCTTCGGTACTGCCTGTCCTTGGATGGCAGTCAATCCACTTGATCGCCTCATCCACCGAGACACGCTCACCGAATCCTCGAAGCCTAACGTCTCGAAGCGGACTTAGCATATTAGACATCGAAGTACATCCATAAGATATTTGCCGCGGCCGCGTGAATTAGCCACCGATTTGAGACATCGAAAACGGAGTAACCAGCGGACTTTGGTCAAGCAGGTGGTGGCGTTCCGGTTTGCTTTGTATAACTCTCTCCATGATGTCCCGAAGATCGCCCTCTCGATTCATGTACGGTCTGAGACTGATTCCACCAGTGTCAAACAAACATCCCTTGATCATCCCCGAGGCCGTGACACGAATGCGATTGCAGGTTTCGCAAAAGTGGCTGGAGATTGGAGTAATGAAACCGATCGTTCCCAGAGCTCCAGGAATCTGCATAACTCTTGCGGGGCCTGCAGTCGCGGAATGGGACATCGGGTTGAGCGGGTAGATGCTGCCGATCCGCTGCAACACTTCATCCCCCGGCACGAATGCCCCAGACCAATCCTGTGCCAGGTTGGTTGGCATGTACTCGATGAACCGAATTTGGTAAGGCTTATGAAGAGTCAGAGCCGCGAAATCCAAAACCTCGTTGTCGTTTGTCCCCCGAATCACCACTACGTTTATGCGCACGGGCGGGAAACCAGCCTCTTCGGCCGCGGCAATTCCGTCCAGTGCCTTGGTAAGATCTCCGCCGCGGGTAAGCGCTGCGAAAGTTTCCGGTTTCAGCGAATCCAGACTGACATTAAGCCGCTGTACGCCGGCACGGCGAAGCTCGGATGCGTATTCGCGTAGAAGCAACCCATTCGTGGTTAGAACAAGTTCCTCGATGCCGTCGATCAGGGCGAGGTTCGCGAGAAATTCAGCCAGGTTCTTTCGAACGAGCGGCTCGCCTCCGGTGATTCTGATCTTACTAATGCCGAGTGAAATCGCGACACGTGAGACGCGTAGCATTTCCTCAAAACTCAAAATATCGCTGTGCTGCAGTTTGGGGACGCCAACGGCGGGCATGCAATAACGGCAGCGCAAATTACAGCGGTCGGTAACCGAGAGCCGCAGGTAATTCACGCGACGACCATGGAGATCTGTGATGCCCATAAGAAAATTCCGTATTCGGCCTTTATGCGTGCAATTCAGCGGCCACAAGCCGAGGAATCCGAGCCGGAGAAATCAAATATACAGCTTCAGCCTAACATGACAGATCAAGTCTCAATCGCCGCTTTTCAAGATTGAGCGCACGCACCTACTATTGCAACCGTTTACCTGCGTGATTCGACACACAGTTTGAGGCTGGAAGTGGAACTTCAACAACCTCTATTGCTTCATGGAGCGAGTACGCAGGTGCCGAGGTGGTGTCACGTTTTGTGACAACTGTCCCACCTTGTGACCAAGCGCACGATCAAGAGGCTTGATCGTTTGCTCATAGTTCAGACTTCCCACTCACTTCTACGTTTACGGATCTCGAGGCCGCGGTTACGGCCGAAGCGGCGAAAGCTCGTATTGCGGGCTAGTTTTCGCCGCTTGAGCCGTAGCTGGGCAGCCTGCATGGAACGTGTGCTGTTTTGCTCAGCATTCACTCCCGCGACCCGCTATAGATATGGCACGACACGTGCAGTTGAATATGTGGCCCCCGCTATAAGGTTTTGAATGAAGCGACCACTGTGAGGTTCTGAAACTGATCCAGTATCCGGGTCGTTCGTGCAAGGCTTCGTTGGCTCGTGCCCTATTTCCATTCTTAAGTTCTGGCGAGGTGGTGAAATATGAACGGTAATAAGCATTCTTTCGGTCGTGCGGGACGCCTGCTGTTGCTGGCTATGTTTGGAGTCGCCCTGGTATTCGGCTCGTCTGCACAGGCGAATGCCCAAGCATTGGGCTGGGAAGGCGAGACGGGCGTTTTCGTGACTCCTTTAGCATATACAGCCTCGGCTGAAGGGCAGAAGTTCCATCCCGTAGTGGCTTACCACTATTTCAATGCTGGCTCAGTGATTGGCGACTTTCACGAGGCATCCATTGAAATGGGCGTAGGAAAGCGCTTTGAGTTTGGCTATACCCGCGAATTTCATAACTTCGGCGGCAATCCTGAGTTGAGCCCGCTTTGGCAAGATGGCTTTGACATCTTCAATGCCAAGTACATTGTGATCCGGGAGAACTCCTTCAACTCGAAATGGGTTCCTGCGATTTCAGCGGGAATTGTAGCGCGCACCGGGGTTCGCAACGTCGGCGATTACGTTAAGTGGGTCAACGATGAGAAGAACAGCAATGGCAGCCACAACGAAGATTTTTATGCCGTTGCCACAAAGTTCGTCCCAACCCCGCACGCTGGTCCGCTGGCTGCGGTGATCCTAAATGCCGGCATCCGCGAAACCAACGCTGAGTTATGGGGCATGGGCGGCAACGCTCCTGACTGGACGGCGCGTGGATTCGGCGCACTAGGGTTTGCCTTCAAGGGCCCGGACAAAAGCACAATCGTCTTTGCCGCTGAAGCGTCTCAACAGCCGCATCATCCTCTTGGCTTCTCGAACGCAAGCAAAGAAGAGACGGTACTCAACATCCCAACTTCCCTCACCTACTGCGCCCGCGTCATCCCAAGCGCGAAACACAAGTTGAACTTCGATGTTGGTATCGCGCAGGTTGCAGGCGAGGTTTACGGAAGCGGCTCAACGGGGATCAACCTGAAAGCACGTCATCAGGTTGGAGTACAGATGTCCTACGGCTTTTAACCGATTGTAAGTTGAGTGCCATACTCCATGAATTATGGCACTCAGCTTGCAATCATGATGCGCGAGAACGTTCGACATCGCTCGCGATCCAGTTGAGCGATGAGTAGCTACAATGCCAGTCTTCGATTGGAGAAGATATGCCAAAAGTGCTAATGATTCATCCAGACCGGTGTACTGGATGCCAGAACTGCGAGCTGGCCTGTAGTTTCGGCCATGAATCCCAGTTCCGCCCAACAGCCACCCGAGTCCATGTTTATAGCTGGGAACGCGAGGGATTTTCGGTTCCCATGATGTGCCAGCAATGCGATTCCGCATCCTGCGTAAAGGTATGCCCAACCGGCGCAATGCATCGCGCGAAGGGAACCACGCTAGTCGAGTATTCCCGAGAGAAGTGTATCGGCTGCCGCATGTGTACGATTGCATGCCCATTTGGCAACGCCGTTTACGATAGCGTTACCGAATCCATCCTGAAATGCGACACCTGCGGCGGCGACCCTGCCTGCGTGCAGTTCTGCCCAAGCCAGGCGCTGGAGTTTATTGACGACAACATCTCCACACGCTCTCGCAAACGAGAGTTCGCGGGCAAGTTCAAGTCCGCTTTTGAGGGGGCATAACCATGAACGGCTATAGTGGAACGATTCTCCGAGTCAATTTGACCACCGGGGCTGTTTCAAGGCAGGCCACGGATATGAAAGACGCCGCCCTCTTCATCGGTGCGCGCGGATTAGGCGACAAACTCTATATCGACGAAGTCGATCCGAAAGTCGATCCCCTTTCGCCAGACAACAAAATCGTGTTCGCGCCAGGACCGTTTACGGGCACGTTCGCCCCTTCCGGCGGACGTTATCATGTGGTGACTAAGGGGCCTTTGACGGACTGCATCGCAGGAGCAAACTCGGGTGGATCCTGGGGACCCGAACTGCATTATGCCGGCTATGACGCCCTTATCGTCGAGGGAAAGGCGGACGAGCCTGTCTATCTGTGGATCAAAGACGATGTGGTTGAGATTCGCAAGGCTTCCCATCTGTGGGGCAAGTGGGTTCCCGAGACAACCGATCTGGTTCGTGCCGAGACAGACCAGGACGCCAAGGTCGCCTGCATTGGACCGGCGGGCGAGAAGCAGGTTCTTTTTGCGGCGATCATGAATGAAATGCACCGGGCTGCAGGCCGCGGCGGCGTTGGCGCCGTCATGGGTTCAAAAAACCTGAAAGCCATTGCCGTGGTTGGAACCAAGGCGCTCAGCGTCGCCAAGCCGAAGGAATTCAAGGAAGCGGTGCTGGCCGGACGCAAAGGAATCAAGGAGCATCCGGTAGGTGGCGCAGGACTGAAGGCCTACGGAACCGATGTTCTGGTCAATATCCTGAACACAATTGGCGCGTTTCCGACGAACAACTTCCAGGATGGCTACTTTCCGACGGCTGACAAGGTCGGCGGCGAATCCTTATCGGCGAACCAACTTGTTCGCGCGAAGGGCTGCTTCTCGTGCGTAATTAGTTGCGGGCGCGTCAGCAAGGTCAAGAACCCCAAGTACGCGGGAGAAGGAGAAGGTCCTGAGTACGAGGCAGCTTGGTCGATGGGGCCTGATTGCGGAATCGATAATCTCGATGCAGTGACCCATAGCAATCATCTCTGCAACGAATTGGGAATGGACCCAATTTCGTTTGGCTCTACGCTGGCTTGCGCCATGGAACTGTTTGAAGCCGGTCTGATCACCTTGAAAGATACGGAGGGTGTGAACCTCAACTTTGGCAATACGGATGCCATGGTTGAGATGACTCGCAAGACGGCTCTGCGCGAAGGCATTGGCAACAAACTGGCGCTAGGCTCCTATCGTCTTGCCAGCTCCTACGGGCACCCGGAGCTTTCCATGACGGTGAAGAAGCAGGAGATCCCTGCGTACGATCCGCGCGGAGTCCAAGGTATCGGCCTTGAATACGCTACCTGCAATCGCGGCGGCTGTCACGTGAAGGGTTACACAATCGCGGTTGAAGTGCTCGGGTGCGGAGCGAAACTCGATCCTCACGCCACAGTCGACAAGCCATACTGGGTGAAACTCTTCCAGGATCTTACGGCGGCCATCGATGCTTCTGGAGGCTGCATCTTCGGAACCTTCGGCATGGGTGGGGATAACTACTCTGCGATGCTCTCGGCGCTGACTGGAACCACTTACACGACGGAGGACTACCTGAAGGCCGGTGAACGAATCTGGAACCTTGAGAAGCTGTTCAACATCGCCGCCGGATTCACCAGCAAGGACGACGTGCTGCCTTTGCGCATGACGACGCTCCCGATCAAGTCGGGGCCGTCGAAGGGCGAACTCAGTCATGTACCTGAAATGCTTCCCGAGTACTACAAGCTGCGTGGCTGGGACGAAGCTGGTGTCCCAACTAAAGAGCGGCTGCATGACTTGCAACTTGCGTGAGGAGATTCGCACCCGTGACCGTTCGATACTTTGCTGATGTCCGAAAGTTGACGGGTTGCGGAGAAGAAACGTGGTCGAAGGCGGCACCAGACTTGCGGTCGCTCTTACAAGAGCTTTCCGCGCAGCATGGTACCGCCTTCGAGAAGCGAGTCTTCGAAGGCGATCAACTCAATGCGACGATCATTATTTTTATTAACGGCCGTGATGTCGCACACCTGAGGGGACTGGAATCCCCTCTGGCAAGCGATGATGTCGTGGCGATCTTCCCGATGGTGGCCGGTGGTTAAACGCGCCATGAGCGGAAGGAGGCAAGAGTGACCGCAAGGTATGCCGTACTTGTACCGCTAGCCGTGCTCTTCGGTGGAGTGTTGTTACAACTCCTCCTGGCGGGTGTGCTCTCGGCGCGCGCCAAGGGATGGCTTGCATTGATCTCCGGAGTTGGCTCGCTTGCCGGAGTTGTTGCAGCGTGGCCAACAATCATGGCTGGACGCGTGTTCGATACCACATTCGGGCTCTGGGATGGACCCATTCGGCTCGCCTACCACGTAGATGGGCTCAGCTTCCTGTTTGCGATCATGGCCGCAGGCATCGGTTCCGCAGTCCTGCTCTACTCCGTCGGATACATGGAGGCCGAGAAGGGAGCCACGAGATTCTATTCACTCGTCTTAGTATTTATCGCGGGAATGGTTCATTTGGTTTATACCGCTGACCTCTTCCTGGTTTATCTGAGTTGGGAATTGGTTGGGCTCTGTTCCTTCTTCCTGGTCGGATTCTGGTACCGGGATCGCGAAGCCGCTTTTGGAGCGCGCAAAGTTCTAACGATGACTCATCTGGCCGGCTACGGCCTGTTTGCAGCCGTCGTATTGCTCTATCACCGTACGGGTTCGACGCTTTGGACCGACTTGCGCGTGCAAGGCGCACTCACGACTGGCATCTTCCTGCTGATTTTCATTGCGACAGTCGCGAAATCAGTGCAGTTTCCGCTGCACACATGGATCCCGAGCGCGATGGCCGCTCCCACTCCGGTCAGCGCCTTGCTTCACGCCGCATGCTACGTGAAGGCAGGGGTCTACCTGGTGGCGCGTTTGCACTCACTTGGGCCGTGGCAGGTTTCGTGGAGCTTGTTAGTGTCGTGGCTTGGTGCGGCAACGTTGCTCATTGGCGTGCTGTTTGCATTAGCCCAGCATGACTTGAAGCGCTTGCTCGCGTATCACACGGTCAGCCAGATCGGATACATGATGCTCGGCCTTGGGATTGGCACTCCGCTGGGCATCGCCGCGGCTCTCTTCCACTGCCTGAATCATGGACTGTTCAAGGGAGGACTGTTCCTGTGCGCAGGATCCGTCCAACACGCATGCGGAACGCGCGACATGGAACGCCTCGGTGGCCTCGGGAGAAAGATGCCGCACACAATGCAGATATGGCTTATCTGCTCGGCAGGCATTGCCGGCGTGCCGCTGCTCAATGGATTTGTCAGCAAGTGGATGCTGTACAACGCAGCCCTGGAAATTCACCAACCGATACTCGCGCTGATTCCCTGGATTGGCAGCATCCTTACGGTCTTCTCGTTTCTCAAAGCTACCAGCGGAGTATTCCTGGGCAGTGAAGGCAGCGACACCAAGAACGCCCACGAAGTTTCCTGGACGATGGTTGGCGGGGGCGGAGTTCTTGCCGCAGGCTGCATCCTGTTTGGAGTCGCTCCACAGTTGGCGATCTCTTACCTGATCAATCCCCTGCTTCCGGCGCTCGGCTGCATGCCCTTGACGGGCGTGAGTTGGTTTGGACTTTCCGCTGGAGAGGGACTCTGGTTGGCATCGGGTGGCCTGATGCTCGGCGTGGTGGCTTTGCTGTTCGGCGCCATCGTTGCATTGATTCCCATGATGGTGCGCGGCACGGCTACGGCTGGTGGAGCCCCCTCGGTCTTCACGGGCGGAGAGCTACTCACTTCGCGGGGGCATCTTGGAGCGAGCGATTTCGCACAGGTTGTGAAGTGCTCGCTAGCTCCCTTCTATCGCGGATTCGATGTTGACGTCGCGTGGCTAAAGATATGGCATCTGCTGGCCAAGATCGCCTCCACGGTCGCAAAGCCGCTTGCTGGAGCGGAACGCCTCACATGGATATTCCTTCCAACCATCACAGTTGTTGTCGGAGCATTTGGGTGGTTTGCACCGCTCAGCATTCTGCGGACAGGCCCTGAGACCACGATACAGTCGCTGCCGACGTTGACTTTGACGGTTGCAGTTGGAGTCTCCCTGGCAGGCTTGCTTCTCGCCACCGCGGCAGTTCGAACATGGCGACGGTTGCTTCTCCCCTTGGGAGTAGCGGGCGCGCTTGCCTGCTGCGGAATTCTCGTTCATGGGTCGCTGGCGCGCACTGGTCTGCTTGAAGCTGCGACCGTGTTGGCATTACTCGTGTTGTGGAGAAACAGCAGCAAGGCTTCCGCTCGATATGGCTACCTCTGCGCCATTCTGATTTCGACGTTCGGGATCGCCGGCGGAACACTGGCAGCCGAGCATGGAAATCCACATCTGGCTTTGGCCTTATTGCTGCCGTCAATCGCCGTAAAGCTTGGCCTCGTTCCACTCTGGTTGTGGCTGCCGCTGATTGCGGAATCGACTCCGGCGGTAGTCGCGGGCCTTGTCATTGGCATCGTCGATGTAGCGGCATTCGCTGAAGTACTCACTTTGCGCGTCTCAGATGCATGGCTGTTCACTCCTGCAGTGCCATGGCTTGTGCTTGGAATTGCTTCAGCCATTCTGGGAGCGCTGCTCGCACTTGCACAGCGCAACATCAAGCGCCTGCTGGCATTCTCCACCATTGAAGATATGGGACTGATGATGGTAGCTCTCGCCTTTGGGGGCGAACTCGGAATCACGGGCGCGGTGTTGGGCGCAGCCGTACATGCGCTGGCCAAGGCATTGTTATTCGCCAGTATTGCGGGCCCTGAGGCAGACGGAGCAAATTTAACGGATGCACGCGGGTTAGCCGCGCGCCATCCTATCGGAGCAGTCGGGTTTGCCATAGGAGCACTGGCGGTGTTGGGCGTGCCACCAACCCTGGGGTACGCCGCCCATTGGAGGATATTTAGTGCAGTCGCCGGAAATATGCCGCTGCTCGCCGTTCTGTGCGGTGCGGCAATGCTCAGCGTGGCCGTGTATGCGAGGGCAATTGCGTTGTTCTGGTGGGGCCCCGACGAGTTGAACATAAAGCCTCGCCCATATGCCTACAACAAGATGTTGATGGCGCTCTCGATTATTCTGCTCGTTGTTACGTTGCTCGCTACCGGACTCTGGCCGCAGTTGCTGGGAGGTGTCGCATGAGCGGATCAGAACGTGGCCTGATTTTTCGGTTGGTGGAGCGGGCTCGCCGGCGTTCGGCTTGGCTGTATCACTTCAACGCTGGCGCATGTAACGGCTGCGACATCGAACTCGTTACATGCCTCACGCCACGCTATGACGTGGAGCAGGCAGGAATCCGATTGGAAGCTAGTCCTCGACATGCCGATATCCTCTGCGTTTCCGGGCCTGTGACGCGGACCACGCGCGAAGCCCTGGAAACAATTTACGGACAGATTCCAGATCCCAAAGTTGTAGTCGCGATAGGCTCCTGTCCTGCAACCTGTAACGTGTTTGCGGGAAGTCCGGTGATTGATGGTCCAGTGGACAAGATCATTCCTGTCGATATTTATATTCCAGGCTGTCCGCCGCGTCCTCACGCGATCATCGAGGGAATCGGCCGAGCAATTGAAAAACTCGCAGCTGTCAAAACAGAAGCAGCGGAAGGTGTCCGATGAATTCATTCCGTGCATTCTTTGCGCTGCTCGTCTTCCCCGGATTGCTCTATGCGTTACCAATGGGATGGTTGATGCTCGGCATCGAGCGGAAGTTAAAGGCGCGATTCCAAGGACGAATTGGGCCGCCATTATCGCAGCCCTTCTACGATGCCGTGAAGTTGCTGTCGAAGGTGCCGGTGAATCGCGTTGCATCGGATCTCGGCTTTCTTGTAGGGCTTCCGCTGCTTGCAATTGGCACGACGATTGGCGCACTCGCACTGTTGCCTGTGTTCAGAGGCGAGAGCGGATTCGTCGGCGACATTGTTGTGCTGGTGGGTCTGCTGGAGATGCCTCCGCTGTGTTTGATCCTGGCCGGTTATGCCTCACGTTCGATCTACGGGGAGGTTGGAGCGACACGCGAGGCGATTGTCGGCATTGTGTCCAATGTGCCATTTCTGGCGGCGCTGGTTGCAATGGCGGCGTCAGCCGGATCGCTGCACAGTTCGCAGATTGTGGCCGCGACTCCGTGGGTTGTGCGTGTTCCCGCATTGATTGCGATTCTGTTCTGTCTTCCCATAAAACTACGGCTCAATCCTTTTTCATTGGCCAACGCCGAGCAGGAACTGCTGGCGGGACCGCTGACGGAAATCGATGGACCGCGTCTTGCGTTGTGGGAGCTGGCGCACGCAATGGAATGGACCGCGCTCACCGGCTTTGTCATCGTGTTTGCAGTTCCAGTGCGCAGCCAATTCTGGTTCGTCAATGCCGCGGTATTCGTGATTCTGTCGCTTGCGTTGGTACCGCTGCTTACCTTGCTGGCCTCATCCACGGCGCGACTCAAGATTACGCAGGCGACGCGGATGATGTGGCAATGGGGCAGCGTCATTGCCGCCATTGCTCTTGCAGCGGCAGTGTTTGGCCGCAGCGGAGGCCACTGAGATGTTTAGGATACTGAAAATCATTGCGGGAAATGTAGCTGGCGGCCCAGCTACGGTCGCGTTGCCGGGAAGCGTTCCCTCGCCTGCGTCGTTCCGTGGAGCAGTGACGCTGAACCCGGCGAAATGCATTGCCTGCGGAGTGTGCTCATACGTGTGCGTCAGCAACGCAATTACAGGATCGGAAGAGACGATAGCGTACGGGTGGGCATACGAACCTGGGCGCTGCACGTTCTGTGCGCGGTGCGTCGAGCGTTGTCCGGGACGTGCGCTCAGCATGGCTCCAGAACCCGCACGATCATACGAACATCCGGGCGAACTGGGCGTTGAGCATCTCATCAAGTTCCAGGCGTGCCCAGAGTGCGGGCAGCCAGTGCGGCCAGCCACGGAAGAATTCCTGGGCCGCGCCTTTGACCATATCAAGGATGAGACTCGCGAATTAGTGCGCCTCTGTGAACGTTGCCGCCGCCGCCGTTTACAGCGCAACCTGCTCGCGGGTGCATTCGGGGATGACAAGGGGAAGAATCGATGAACGCTGAAGAAACGCGCCAAGCGATCGGCGGCACTTGGACCGAGCGCGCCGATGGATGGTGGCTCTCGGTTCCGGCTCCGATGATCCAGAACATAGCCCGCACAATGTTAGAAGCCGGGGCTCGATTTTCAGCGATTGTTGCCCTGCCGGGCTCAGAAAATACAATGAGGATCTCCTGGCATTGGGATATCGGTGGCAGGCTTCTCTCCGTTGTTTCGGAGCTTGATGCGGGTGCGCTTGTGCCAAGCATTAGCGAAACTTACCCGGGCGCCGATTGGGCGGAGAGAGAAACTCGCGACTACTATGCGGTTGCGTTCGAGGGACGCGCCGATACGCTGCCTCTGATGCTTCGCGACGGAGACAAGCCAGGCGTTCTGCTGTGCAAGGTTGGAGAAAAGTTATGAGTTACCGGATTCCGATTGGGCCTTATCACATTGCGCTCGAAGAACCGTACAAGATCGAGGTCGATTGTGAGGGTGAAACCGTAGTCGGCTCATCTTTGAAGGTTGGCTTTAACTTCCGCGGTATCGAGTGGCTGGCTCAGCATAAGAATATTACTCAGTCCATTGCCCTGCTGGAACGCGTCTGCGGCATCTGCTCGAACGTTCACTCGATGAGCTTTTGTATGACGCTCGAGCGCATTGGACAAATCGAAGTCCCCCTGCGCGGGCAGCACATCCGCATGGTAATGGCAGAGTTGGAGCGTCTGCACTCGCACCTGCTTTGGGCCGGTATTGCGTCGGAGTTGATCGGCTTCGAGACCCTCTTCATGCAGATATTCCGTCTTCGCGAGTCGGTGATGGATACGCTGGAATCCATCTCCGGCAATCGCGTGAACTACTCGATGAACCGTATCGGAGGAGTGAATCGGGACATCCAGAATTACTCCACGGTGCGCGACGTTGTTCGCGACATTCGCAATGTGACGGAAGGCGCGCTGATTCCGCTGTTGACGACGGACAAAACCGTTCTTGCCCGCTGTCAGGGAGTCGGAGTGCTGACCCGGGAAAACGCCATCGCATACGGGGTTGTCGGCCCTGTGGCGCGCGCGTCGGGCCTGGACACGGATTTGCGACGGGACCAACCGTATCTCGCCTATGGAAGTATCGAGTTCGCAGTGCCGGTACAAACGGCGGGAGATGTCCTGTCGCGCGTGGTGGTGCGGGCTCTCGAAATTGTGGAAAGCTGTAAGATTATCGAACAGGTTCTCGACCGAATGTCCGATGGTGCAATTCACGCCGGAGAGATTTACTCGGTCCCGCAGGGCGATGCCGTCGTCCGAATTGAGGCTCCACGCGGTGAGGTGTTCTACTACATCGCGTCCGACGGTAGCGACACGCCGGTTCGAGTAAAGGTGCGGACTCCGAGTTTTGCAAATATACCGGCGGTTGCAGCAATGGTGAATGGATGCGACCTCGCCGACGTACCGCTGATTCAGGCCGCCGTCGATCCCTGCTATTCGTGTACGGACCGCTAATTCTTGAATGAGGCCGGTTAATGAATGAAGTGACGACTCCATTGAATCACGACCGCTACTCGCGCCAAGTCCGTTTTAGCGAAATTGGCGAGGAGGGGCAGCTTCGCCTTTCGCAATCGCGGGTTGCAATTGTTGGGTGCGGTGGCCTTGGTAGCGCGCAGGCGGAGTTACTGGCACGAGCGGGCGTAGGCTTCCTGCGCGTCATTGACCGCGACTACGTTGAATGGAGCAATCTGCAGCGCCAGTTGTTGTTTGACGAGCAGGACGCCGAAGCTAGTCTTCCAAAGGCTGTAGCTGCAGCCCGGCGTCTGAAGGCGATCAATTCATCCATCGAAATCGAACAGGTAATCAGCGACCTCACTCCCGCCACTGCGGACGATCTGCTGGGCGACGTTCAACTCGTCATGGACGGTACGGATAACTTCGAAACACGATACTTGATCAATGACTTTGCCATCAGCCATGAAGTGCCCTGGGTTTACGGCGCGGCTGTTGGGAGTTACGGATTGAAAATGCCGGTCATACCGGGCAAGACTTGCTGCTTGCGTTGCATGTTACCCGAGCCGCCGACTGGAGCGCAGGCAACTTGTGAGACAGCGGGCGTATTGGGTCCAATCACGGCTACAATTGCAGCGCTGCAGGTCGCGGACGCTCTTGTTATCTTGACTGGCCATCAAGACAAACTGCCCGGGAGAATTACGATTGTCGACGTATGGACTGGCGATGTCATGCAGGTGTCTCAACCGGAACGTGATCCGGATTGTCCAGCTTGTGGGCACCGGGAGTTTAGTTATCTGAGCGGAAAGCAGCGCGCGCCAATCAGTTTGTGCGGGCGTAACGCCGTGCAGATCCATGACAGCAAGCGTCATATAAACTTGAAGGAGTTGGCGAGCCGTCTTGAAACCGTGGGAACGGTGAAGATGAATGAATTCGCTCTGCGAGCGCAAATCGATAATTTCGATCTGACTGTATTTCCGGATGGGCGTGCAATCGTCAAGGGCACAACCGATATTGGCGTCGCCCGCAGTTTGTATGCGAAGTATGTAGGAAATTAGAGATATCGTTTTCAAATGCTCCTCGGAGGACTTCAATGAAATACAAGTTTCCACTGGTCGCCCTTGTGGTGGCCATCATCTGCTCCGTTGCGCCCGCTCAAGAACGTCTGAAAATGTCGACCACGACCTCGACTGAAAATTCTGGATTACTAAACGTCCTCCTTCCTCCATTTGAAAAGAAATGCAATTGCAAGGTGGATGTGATTGCCGTCGGTACCGGGAAAGCGCTGAAGCTTGGCGAAGCTGGAGATGTTGACGTAGTGCTGGTTCATGCCCGTGCGTTGGAAGACAAGTTTATGGCCGAGGGTTTCGGCGTGAACCGCCGCGACGTGATGTATAACGACTTCGTCGTTATCGGCCCAGCCAACGATCCTGCAGGCATTAAACATGCCGGGACGGCGGCAGAAGCCTTCAAGCAAATCGCCGCGACACAGTCGATCTTCATATCGCGGGGAGACGAGTCTGGCACGCACCAGAAGGAAAAGGAAATCTGGGCAGCCTCGGCAATCACGCCTACAGGCCGGTGGTACCGCTCGGCAGGACAGGGCATGGGTGAGGTCATCAACATGGCGACCGAGTTACGCGGCTATACCTTGGCTGACCGCGGAACTTACAATGCTTTCCGGCATGGAAAGACGGACTTGGTTATCCTGTTTGAGGGACCACGGAAGAAGCCCGGAGCACGGCTTACCGTGGAACAAGTAACGGCGTTGACTGGGCAAAAAGGACTCTTCAACCCTTATGGGGTCATCGCGGTGAATCCTAAGAGGTTCCCGCACGTGAAGTACGCCCTTGCAATGAAGTTTGTAGAGTACGTAACCAGTCCCGAAGGTCAGCGAATTATCGCTAACTACCAGGTAGAAGGCGATCCGGTGTTCTTCACATTTAAGGAGAAGTAGAGAGTGGGTTTTATCTCCGAATCACTGGGAAAAGCGTTTTCCCTGATCCTCGCCGGAGACAGGGACGTGATGTCGGCCGTTGTGACATCCCTCAGTGTGGCAATCTGGTCAGTGCTGTTTGCCTCCGTCAGCGGCGTTCCGATTGGGATCGCTGTTGCGTTCGGCAGGTTCCCATTCAAGCGGGCAGTGAGGGTTATCTTGAACAGCATGATGGCGATGCCCACCGTGGTGATTGGACTGCTGGTGTACGGCTTCTTAAGCAGACAGGGACCGCTTGGTTCGCTTGGGCTCCTGTTCACGCCACGGGCCATGATCATCGGCCAAACGATTTTGGCCGTTCCAATTGTCGCCAACTATACGCTGAGTGCCATCCAAGGCGCGGACCAGAGGATTCTACCAACTACACTCACTCTTGGAGCAAGTGCGTCGCAGGGCATGATTCAGCTAGCGCGTGAAGTCCGCTTTGGGATTATGGCTGCCATCATTGCGGGGTTCGGGAGGGTCATCTCCGAGGTCGGCGTGGCTATGATGCTCGGGGGAAATATCCGCCTCTATACACGCACGATGACAACAGCCATTGCCCTGGAGACAAGCAAGGGAGAATTTGCATTTGGCCTGGCGCTCGGGGTTATTCTCATGGCAGTGTCATTCGCAGTCAATTCCGTCCTAACTGTCGCGCAAGAAAGTCAGCGGGCATGAGTACTAACAAGTATGAACTCTCGTCCATTCAAGCGTTTCATGGCAACATTCTCGGAGTGTCCGTGGATGAGCTTACCTTCACGGCTGGACGACTTCACATCCTGACCGGACCAAATGGTTCCGGTAAGAGCACGCTTTTAGGCGTTATGGCTTTCCTGATGAAGCCCGATCGCGGACAAATTATCTTTGATAACGTGCCTGTGAAATGGGAGTTGAAAGAGTGCGCCCTTCTGCGAAAACGGGTCACGCTGCTGCACCAGAACCCATACTTATTTTCGGGCACCGTGGCTGCAAATGTTGCGTTTGGACCGCTGGCAAGAGGAGCTCGCAAGGATGTGGTCCGGAGCGTCGTGGAGGAGTCGCTCGAAATGGTCGGCCTACAGGGATTCGAATCGAGACCCGCCCGGCAATTATCGGGGGGCGAGAGCAGGAGAGTAGCACTCGCGCGAGCTTTGGCGTGCCGTCCCGAGGTTCTCCTGCTGGACGAACCGCTTGCTCACGTTGATAAGGCAACCGCTGCGATTCTGGAACTGCTGGTTTTGTCGCTTTCGGCCAATGGCATGACCATTGTCATGTCGAGTCACGACGAGCGGATGGGCGAACGGTTGGGAGGAAGAGTGATTCACCTCGAAGACGGGAAGGTTGACTGGATGTCCGAAGAATCTGCTAGCGGGTTGTCGCACGAGGCAGTTGGAGACCACCATGCCAACGCTTGATGAAGCGCGGCGGTTAATTCTCGATTGTGCCAAGACCCTAGGAACGGAATCCGTGGAGTTGATCGACTCGATGGGCTTGGTCACTGCCGAAGACTTGGTTGCGCCCTGGGACATGCCGCTCTGCGATAACTCGGCCATGGATGGATATGCTGTCCGCGTGGCCGACTGCAATGGATCGGTAAGATTGCGAGTTATCGGATTTATTCCGGCGGGCTCGCTACCAACAACCAGTCTTGCCTCGGGCTGCGCGTTCAAGATTATGACCGGGGGGCGGATTCCCAAGGGATGTGACGCGGTGGCTCCTTTTGAAGATACAGACAGAGGCGACGAATTCGTTACGATCAACACGCGGGTCCGGCTTGGGCAGCATATTCGTCTTACTGCCGCAGACGTTCGCCGCGGTGAGGTTGTCATTGCAGCGGGTGAGTTGATTCGCGCGCCGGAGATCAGCATGATGGCCGCGCTGGGCAGGAGCCGCGTGACAGTGTTTCGCCGGCCAAAGGTAGCCATACTATCCACGGGCGATGAACTGGTCGCCATCGGTGAAGCCGTTGTACCAGGCACGGTCATTGATAGCAACGGAGTGGCTTTGGCCGCGTCCGTGAAAGATTGCGGCGCGTTGGTCGAGATGTTGGGATTCGCCCGCGATACCCGCGCAAGCCACGTTGCCAAAATGACCGTTGGCTTGCAAGCGGATATCTTCATTACGACAGCCGGAGTATCGGTAGGCGAACGCGACCTCGTGCGAGAGGTGCTCGCCGAACTGGGAATGTCACAGGTGTTCTACGGCGTGGATGTCAGACCCGGCGGTCCAACGACTTTCGGCGTGCAGGACGGCAGATTGATTTTTTGCCTCCCTGGAAATCCAGTGGCTTCCATGATCATGTTTGAGGAGTTGATAAGGCCTGCGATCTTGAAGGTGATGGGTTATAAGCGGATACTCCGGCCTCGCGTTCAGGCCGTCTTGCAGGCGAGTGTTTCGAAAAGACCGGGCCGGGTCAAGCTGCTCAGAGTCAGACTGGAATCCAGCGACGGCACGCACAAGGCATTTAGCCCGGGGGATCAGAGCACGGGCATGTTGAAGACCTTGACCCGGGCAGACGGCATCGCCGTGCTACCGGCAGAACGTACGTCATTTGCGGCAGGAGATGAGGTCGAGGTACATCTGATTTCCAGTAACGCTGTGATGCGGGAAGCATAGCTCTTAGTTCTTGTGTTCTTACAAGATGAGCGTTGCGTGTTCCAAGGGTGTCGTTCCGAAACCCCTCATCGCATACACCTTCACGGACAACTGCGGGGTTACGCGCCTTTCATCGGGGCGAAAAGCACGACTACAGAGCGCGGGCCGGCACGGTAGGTGCCGTCAAGAACCGGCTCCGCGGTATGCCATTCGACGATATCGTGCGGCGAATCAAGGGAGGTGTCGATCCATCGGCGCAATGGCTCTTTGCCCCGGTCGCCGGCCTGCGGAAGTTCGAAATCGAGCGGCTCACAATAGGCATTCAGGATGATATGAAACAAGAGCGTCCCGTTCTGGCTGTCTGCGCTCAATGCCAGACTGTGCGATGAATCGCTCCAGTCCGGCTGCCCGAGTTTTACTCCATGCCAGATTATGTTTGAGTTCAGCAGGAGTTGGTTGAGACTGAGACGCTGCCGCTCCGGCTCCACGTCGCGCAACAACCGTCGCGCAATCAACAGCTTTACGAAGCGAAGCACATCGGCATGGCCGGCAAGCAGACTCCAGTCAAACCAACTCATCTCGTTGTCCTGGCAATAGGCGTTGTTGTTGCCGTGCTGGGTGCGCCGCACTTCGTCGCCCATCAAAATCATCGGTAAACCCTGGGCGAGTAACGTTTCGGTGAGAAAATTTTTCACTAAACGATTTCGCAATTTTTCAATCGCGGGGTCGTCGGTTGGACCCTCGACACCCCAATTGCAGCTTCGGTTGTCATTCTGGCCGTCCTGGTTATCTTCTCCGTTGGCCTCGTTGTGTTTTTGATTGTAGGAGACGAGGTCATTGAGTGTGAATCCGTCGTGACAGGTTATGAAATTCACGCTCGCTTCAGCCTCGCGTCCCTTGTGACCGTAGACCTGTGGGCTGCCGAGCAAGCGGTCAGCGAGCTTTGCCACCGAACCGTTATCTTCGCGAAAGAAGCTGCGGACATCATCGCGGAAGCGGCCATTCCACTCCTTCCAACTGTCCCCTATAAAGTTGCCGACCTGGTAGAGACCAGCGGCATCCCACGCCTCGGCGATGAGCTTTGTACCGGCGAGCACAGGGTCCGATTCGATATCCCACAGCACCGGCGGGTTGCGCATTAAACTGCCTGTCTCGCCCCGGCTGAGGATCGAGGCCAGATCGAAGCGGAAGCCATCCACATGCATCTCTTCAACCCAATAGCGAAGACTGTCCACGATCATCCGGCGGACGATGGGATGGTTGGCGTTCAGCGTGTTTCCCGCTCCGCTGTAATTGGCGTAGCGCGAGCGATCCTGTTCAAGGATGTAGTAGGTGAAGTTGTCAAGACCGCGAAAACTCAATGTCGGGCCGGTGTCGTCATTTTCCGTAGTGTGATTGAATACGACGTCAAGAATGACTTCGATGCCGGCCCGGTGCAGTGCTTTCACCATGTCGCGAAACTCGTTTACTGCGCCGAGCGGTTGGCAGTTCGAGCTGTAGCCCTGATGCGGCGCAAAAAATGAGATTGGAGCATATCCCCAATAATTGACGTGTCCAGGCGGCGCATCCTGGATGTCGAACTGGAAGACCGGAAGCAGCTCGACCGCAGTGATTCCGAGTTGCAGGAGATATGGAATCTTCTCGATCAGTCCGGCATAGGTACCACGTTTATTCTCCGAAACTCCTGAACTGGGATGGCGCGTGAAACCCCTCACGTGCATTTCGTAAATAATGGTTCGAGAAGATGGCAGGTGAAGAACCTTGTCACCTTCCCAGTCATACGCGTGGGGATCTATCACCACGCTCTTCATCGCCGTGGCGGCATTATCGCCCTTGCTCTTGGCAGCGTCTCGGCTATAGTTCTTCGGAACCGCCACGGCCCTGCCGTAGGGATCAAGTAACACCTTGTTGGAATCAAAACGCATGCCGCTCGCAGGATCCCAGGGTCCGTAGACGCGATAACCGTAAATCTGCCCTGGCTGAAGGCCCGAAACGAAGACGTGCCAGTAGTAGTAAGTGCGGTTTGTAGCAGGGTCAAATGGGATTACGCGGGCAGGACGTGCATCATCGACGCCGTTAAAGAGCAGCAATTCCACGCCGCTGGCCCGACGCGAGAAGACGCTGAAGTTGACTCCGTCCGAAAAAACAGTAGCGCCTAGAGGAGAGCTTTGTCCAACGCTCTCATGGCTCTCCCGCGCAGCCAACGTCGCCTTCTCAGCTATGGCTTTGCCGGTGACGACACTCATCACTTACCCCCGGCCCAGCGGTTTTTGGCTGCTGCAACCAATCGCTCCGGCTTGAAACCGAACCTCTGATTCAGCTCCCTCAATCATCATCGCGCTGCTTCCTTGAGCTTGCGGTAACGGCGAATCAGGTTATTTGTTGAACTGTCATGACCGAGCTTGGGCTCTGCTTTGCTCTCCAGTTCAGGGATAATGCGCTGAGCGAGAACCTTGCCAAGTTCCACGCCCCACTGATCGAACGAATTAATCTGCCAGATGGTTCCCTGGGTGAAAACGCTGTGCTCGTAAAGGGCTACCAGCTTACCGAGAATTTGCGGCGTGAGCCGGTCGGCGAGAATGGTGTTCGAAGGACGGTTGCCTTCAAATACACGATGGGGCACAAGCCAATCCGGCGTGCCCTCGGCCTTGACCTGCTCGGGCGTCTTCCCAAATGCCAGCGCCTCAGCCTGGGCAAAAACGTTTGCCAGCAGAATGTCGTGATGCCGCCCGAGCGGATTGAGCGGCTCTACAAACGCGATGAAATCGCAAGGAATCAGGCGGGTACCCTGGTGAATTAACTGGTAGAAAGAATGTTGCCCGTTGGTCCCCGGCTCCCCCCAGTAAACAGGGCTTGTCGCATAGTTGACCTTGTCTCCATCGAGGGTGACGCTTTTGCCATTGCTCTCCATCGTCAACTGCTGCAGGTACGCCGGAAAGCGCTTCAGATACTGCTCGTAGGGTAATATGGCGGCCGTTTGCGCATCGAAGAAGTCGCTGTACCACACGGTTAGCAGACCCATGAGTACCGGCAGGTTGCGTTCGAATGGAGCGGTCCGGAAGTGCTCATCCATCTGATGGAAGCCGTCTAACAAAGCGCGGAAATTATCCGGGCCTATGGCCAGCATGGTCGAAAGTCCGATTGCCGAATCCATGGAATAGCGCCCGCCAACCCAGTCCCAGAAACCGAACATGTTGGCCGCATCGATCCCAAACTTAGTTACGTCAGCCGAGTTCGTAGACACAGCTACGAAGTGCTTGGCTACCGATTTTTCATCGCCTCCAAGCTTCCCTACCGACCAGGCACGAGCCGACTGCGCGTTCGTCATCGTCTCCATGGTGGTGAAGGTTTTCGACGAGATAATGAAGAGAGTCTCCGCCGAATCGAGATCGCTGACCGCTTCCGCGAAATCAGTGCCATCAACGTTGGAAACGAAGCGGAAGGTCATGTCGCGCTGGCTGTAATGCCTGAGCGCCTCGTAGGCCATTACCGGCCCAAGGTCAGAGCCTCCAATACCGATGTTCACGATGTTGCGGATGCGCTTGCCGGTGTGTCCCTTCCATTCCCCACTACGGACGCGGTCGCAGAAAATCGCCATCTTGTCGAGAACGGCATGGACCTCGGGCACCACGTCCTGGCCGTCTACGACGATGGACGTTCCTTTCGGCGCGCGCAGGGCTACGTGCAGTACCGACCGCTGCTCCGTGATGTTGATCTTCTCCCCACGGAACATTGCCTCGATCCGCGACTGCAAACCCGACTCCTCTGCCAGTTTGACAAGGAGTTTGACGGTCTCATCGGTGACGCGATTCTTCGAGTAATCCAGAAAAAGGCCGACGGCTTCGGCCGTCATCCGTTCGCCGCGCCGGGGGTCATCCGCGAAGAGCTTTCGTAAATGCAACTCCTTGATCTCTGTTTGGTGAGCCTGCAGAGCTTTCCATGCCAAACGATCAGTCAGCGGCTCGATGCCCTGATGATTGCTGCCAATCACATCTCGTGATCCCATGTTCATGCTCCTCTCGTCATCTATCCTTTATAAACCTGTTCAGGGCGTCCCATCCGTAGTCGGGCAAAGGCGAGCAGTTTTTTCATGGGAACTGTGGGCGGTGCGAAGTCCCAAGAGACGATGAGAGAACGTTTGCTGCCGGCATTGTTGCAGGGAGGCGTCAGATCTTTCCCGAGGCTGATCAAACATCTCCACCCCATCCTCGTGCAGTCTTGCAGCCGATGCAAGAAATTCCCAGTTTTCTTGATCGTTCTTTCCCCTCTTCCTCATTTTGAGATAGTTAGGGCGGGAGGTCGTCCCCCGGCGACCTCCCGCCTAATCACTCGACGGTCTAGTGGATCGAGTGAATCTTGCAATTCTAAGGACGGGCCCGTCACGGGCCCTCTTCTTTGATCTTTCTGGAATGATAGTTCAATTGAGTTAGCGCAAGCCGAAGGAAAAACGCCTCAGCGTTTCCTTAATAATTTTATGGAAAGCTCAAAATGGAAAAATGGGATTCTACGCAACGATGGTAGGATTACCAGCAATCAAGAATGAGCTCTCGCACGAAAGGACTGAAGTTCGTCACGAGCTGGCTGCACCGGCGCGTTTATCCGGTGGCAAACCCAGACTCTGCCTGACTGTCGGTTAGCTTTGAGTCACTCCGATGGCGGTTCACGCAGTCTCAAACAGCCGGGCACAGAGCCCATTATAGAGGTGCTTGCCTCGATGAGCGTTTCGTCCGAGTTCCTACGGCGCGTCGAAGTCATATTTCACGAAGCTCTGGCGACACCGGAAGCTCTCCGTCCGGCAGCGCTGAAGATCCTGTGCAAAGGCGATGTGGCCCTGCTCGAGGAAGTCCTGGCACTGTTGAAAGCCTCCGAGTTGGAGGAGCGCGAGACCACGCTATGCCAGACGGATCGGGAGACGCGCCCCGATGCATTGCTCGCCCACGGACGCATTGGGCCATACGCGCTTGATCGCCTTGTGGGACGAGGCGGCATGGGCGCCGTCTACCTGGCACATCGCGCCGATGGACAATTCGAACAGCAAGTCGCCATCAAACTGATTGATCTACCATTCATCACTAACCTCTTCCGCGAGCGGTTCCGCCAGGAGCGCCAGATCCTGGCGAGGCTCGGCCATCCGAATATTGCGCGTATGCTCGATGGCGGCGTCAGTGATGGCGGCGAGCTTTACCTTGTGATGGAGTTCGCCGACGGCCTGCCGATCCAGAAATACTGCGAGCAACGCTCGCTCTCGATCCGCGAGCGCATTGAACTGTTCAAGTCGGTTTGTGCCGCCGTGCGGTTTGCGCATCAGAATCTCGTCGTGCATCGGGATCTGAAGCCCGACAATATTATTGTCCTGGAAGACGGCACGCCCAAGCTTCTCGACTTTGGAACGGCGAAGCTGCTAAGCGACGCAGCCCCGGTGGGCGAAGGCGAATTCACGCGGCACGGATTCCACTCCTATACGCCACATTATGCGAGCCCAGAGCAAGTGTTGGGGCGCCCAATCTCGACCGCCTCAGACATCTATTCTCTTGGGGTACTACTGTTTCTTCTCACCACGGGTGTGCTTCCGTATGAGTTGAAGGAGTTCACAACCGAAGAGATGGTGCGGGTAATTTGCGAAGAGCCGCCGCCAAGACCAAGCGATATTGCTGACGGAGCGCTGGACTCCGACATCGACGCGATTATTCTGAAAGCTCTGCGCAAAGAACCGGAAGAGCGCTACGCCAGCGTTGATCGACTTATTGCCGATCTGCAAGCGTATCTCGATGGCCGTCCGGTGGCGGCCCACCAGGACAGCTTCCGCTATCATGCCCTGAAATTTGCTCGCCGGAATAAGCTTGCGCTCGCCGCTTCGGCGCTTCTGCTTGTGACGCTCGTGGCGGGAATCGCAGGCGTGGCATGGCAGGCTCGCATTGCAAACGTCGAGCGCACCAAGGCGGAGGCTCGCACGGAGGACTTGCGCAAGCTCAGCAACAGCCTGCTTTCGGAGTTCGACGAGGCAATCCAAAAGCTTCCCGGTTCCACTCCCGCGCAGAAACTGCTGGTGGGCACGGTTCTGGAGCATCTGGATCGCGCCGCCAAGGATGCTTCGGGCGATCCTCAAATGCAACTGGACCTCGCCAATGCTTACATCCGGCTGGGCAATGTGCAAGGCAATCCATATGACCAGAACATTGGCGACTCAAATGGTGCGCTGACCAGCCTGGAGAAAGCCCTCTCGATTGCCACGGCCCTGGTTCGCGAGCAACCGAATAATACGGCAGCGGCGCATGCCCTTGGGTGGGCCCAGCAATCGCGTAGCGAAGTATTCTTCGGCATGGGTAAAACCGCGGAAGCAGTGGCCACAATGCGCGCCGCGGCGGCAACCTATGAGGCGCTGGCATTGCGTCCGGGCGCCAAGATAGAAGCCTTGATGGACGCTGCCACGGCCTACGGGGGGCTTGGCGATGAATTGGGACAGAGCGGCACGGCGAGTCTCAGCGATCCGGTGGCTGCGCTGGCGGCATATCAGAAAACATTGGAACTCGACGAGCGCATCCTCCAACTCGATCCCCGCTTCGTCCGTGCGTTGCGTGGAGTCACCGTCAGTCACTTAAAAATCGCCAACATAAGAACCGAAACCGATCCAGCAGCAGCGCTGGCGGACTACCGCAAAGCGATTGACGTCATGAATGCCCTCCCCGTGGAAGCGCGAAATACCTTGCCCAACCAGCGCGTTCTAGCTAACCTGCTACGCCGGTACGGCATGGCGCTCAAAGAGACCGGAAGATACCAGGAAGCACTGTCTTATATGGAACAAGTCAGAGCGATCTCGCAAGGTTTCCTCTCTGCCGATCCCAACGACACTCGCGCGGGAAACGACTTGCTGGCCATCCTGGAAAATGAAGCGCAGTGTTACGAAGAGCGATCAAAAGGGATCTTTGCGGAAGGCAAAACCGATAAGAGCGCGGACGCGGCCAACGCGCTGAAGAGCTTATCGGAGACGCGTTCTCTCATCGAACACCTTCTTCAAATCGAGCCGGATAACGATTCGTGGCGAGCAACGCAGGGTCTGGTTCTGGTTCGTATGAGCGTTCAACAAAGTGCGCTTCATCAGCCCCAAAAAGCGTTGGAATCAGCGACAAAAGGCGTTGCTATCCTGAAGGCTGTCGGGAAACGGCAAAACGCGCCGGGCTTCGATCTTGATGCTGCTGCAACCGGCTTGATCATTGTTATGCCAGCGCGGCTTCGCGAGCCCTCTTTAGCCGTGGAACTCGCCAATCGCATGGTAGAGAAGAGCCATCATCAGAAGCCCGGGTTTCTCCTTACTCTTGCACAAGCCTATCGGATGTCTGGGCAGGCTGAAAAAGCTCGAGCTGCGGCCAATGAAGGACTGGCTCTTCTCCCGGTCGCAACCACTACCGTTCCATCCCGCGTCCGCAAACAGTTGCAAGCGGAACTAGCCGAGTAATCGCGACCTCTGCATTAGCCTTGCAAAACCTTAGCAGAGGCTAGGGCCCAGCATATACAATGGCATTGATTCGCGTTTCCGCGCTCCGGCATGACTGTGCCGGAACTCCAGTTGATCTCTCGAAAGGAGAGCCGCTTATGCCACACGTCAGCCCCTCCATCGCAGGACGGAGCGTTAAGTTCCTCAGCCACGCCATAGCTACCGTGATTGCAGCCGCTATTCTCATCGCTCCCGTCTCCGCGCAGCAACTCACTGGCACGCTCAAGAAGATTAAAGACACCGGCACTTTCACGCTCGGTTACCGCGAGTCCTCTATTCCTTTCGCCTATTATGATCAGAAGCAGCAACCGGTCGGGTATTCCATGGATTTTGCATACAAAGTCGCAGACGCGCTTAAGAAGAGCAATCCAAATCTGAAGGTAAACCTGATCCCCATTACCTCGCAAAACCGCATTACGCTCGTGCAGAATGGCACTATCGATATGGAATGCGGTTCCACGACCAATAACAAGGCGCGAGCGCAGCAGGTCGCATTCTCTGACGCCATCTTTGTGATCGGCACCCGCCTGCTGGTCAGGAAGAATTCCGGGATCCGCGATTTCCCCGACCTCGCCCACAAGACGGTAGTGGTCTCAGCCGGCACCACCTCCGAACCGCTGATCCGCATCATGAATGAAGAGAAACATATGGGGATGAACATTATCAGCGCCAAGGATCATGGCGAGTCGTTTCTCATCCTGGAGACTGGCCGCGCAGCTGCTTTCATGGTGGACGACGTCTTGCTCGCCGGCGAGCGCATGAAAGCCAAGCACCCCGAGGACTGGGTCATCGTGGGCACGCCGCAATCGCGTGAAGCCTATGGCTGCATGATGCGCAAGGACGACCCCGAGTTCAAGCAGTTCGTCGATAAGATCTTCGCCAAGGTCATGACTTCCGGTGAGGCTGAGCGAATCTACAAGAAGTGGTTCCAATCGCCCGTTCCGCCCAAAGGGTTGAACATGAATCTCCCTCTGAGTCCGGAACTGGCGGCGGATTTCAAGCATCCCAACGACACGCCCTACCAGTGATGTGCCATATCGGCCAACTGTCTTAGGGTGGCAGAATAGAGAATCCCGGGTGGTTATTGAAGCCTGCTTTTGGCTCGCATGGGGGCAATATCCTTCACCTACGTAGTGTTTGTAGTGGCAGTTGCTTTAGCTCTAACGAATGACGGTAATTTCTCTGGGAGGTCGCGGGAGTGCATTATCACTGGAACTGGTTGGTGTTTCTTAGCCGGGTTCCATCCGGAGAGACAACGTACCTGGCATGGCTATTGGTAGGCTTGCAATGGACCGTGGCGTTGTCTCTTCTCTCCTGGATCACGGCGCTGGTGATCGGAACCCCGCTCGGAGTATTGCGTACGGTGCCGAACCGCTGGCTGTCTGGATTCGCCGCTGCCTATGTGGCTATCTTTCGAAACATCCCTCTTCTGGTTCAGCTATTCATCTGGTACTTTGTTGTCCCGGAACTTGTGCCGCGCAACCTTGGGGACTGGTTTAAGCAGACGAACCCGCTCTTTCAGGAGTTCATTGCCTCATGGCTCTGCCTGGGATTGTTTACTGCGGCGCGCGTCACCGAGCAGGTACGCGCCGGCATTAACTCGCTTGGACGCGGACAGCGAGGCGCAGGACTCGCCATGGGGCTCACGCTCCCACAGACCTACCGGTACGTGCTTCTGCCGATGGCCTTTCGCATTATTCTTCCGCCACTTACTTCCGAGTTTCTCAATACCATCAAGAATTCGGCGGTAGCCACCACGGTCGGCCTGGTTGAACTCTCGCGTCAGGCACAGCAACTGGTGGACTATACGGCTCAACCCTACGAAGCATTCATCGCCGTGACCTTGCTTTACCTGGCGCTGAATGGTCTCGTGATGTTTTTCATGCACGTACTGGAGCGGCGCACGCGCGTTCCAGGCTACATGGTGTCACGGTAAGCTATGTACGAATTTGACTGGAGTTCGATTCCCGGCGCACTTCCCTACCTTGCCCATGGCGCGATCATCACGCTCGAAATCACCTTTACGGCAATCATTGTCGGGATCGTGTGGGGCACTCTGCTGGCGGTTGCGCGGCTCTCATCCATTACGATACTGGCGCGGCTGGCGGCGCTCTATGTCAACCTGTTCCGCTCGATTCCGCTGGTCATGGTCATCCTGTGGTTTTTCCTTATCGTACCGCAGGCAATCCAAGCGCTGTTTGGCGGAGCAATCCAAGACATACGGTTGACCTCCGCGCTTGTGGCCTTTTCGCTTTTCCAAGCAGCGTACTACGCTGAAATCATTCGCGCCGGCATCCAGAGCGTCCCCAAAGGGCAGGCCGAGGCCGCCTACGCCGTCGGAATGCGCTACCGGCAGGTGATGCTCCTGGTCGTGCTGCCGCAGGCGTTCCGTAACATGGTTCCGCTGCTGCTCACCCAGTCCATCATTTTGTTTCAGGACACGGCCTTGGTATATGTCATCGGGCTGGGCGATTTCTTCGGCACGGCGCAAAGGGTTGGCGAGCGCGATGGCCGAATCGTCGAGCTACTGCTGTTCGCGGGCGCGGTGTACTTCGTCATCTGTTCCGCTTCGTCCTACGTGGTCAAACGCCTGCAGGAGAGGGCCGCATGATTTCCATTCGCGATGTTTCCAAGTGGTACGGCACCTTTAACGTCCTCAAGCACTGCAGCGCCGAGGTCAAGAAGGGCGAGGTCGTGGTCGTTTGCGGCCCGTCGGGCTCAGGTAAGAGCACTCTGATCAAGTGCGTCAACGGCCTCGAACCCTTCCAGAAGGGAGAGCTCATCGTCAACGGAACTTCGGTGGGCGATCCGAAAACGGACCTCCCCAAGTTGCGCTCGCACGTCGGCATGGTGTTCCAGCACTTTGAGCTCTTCCCTCACATGAGCGTTCTCAGGAACCTGACCATCGCGCAAATTAAGGTTCTTGGCCGCGATCCGAAAGAGGCCAGCGAGCGCGCCCTGAAATTGCTCGACCGCGTGGGACTCACCGCCCATGCCGGCAAGTTCCCTGGCGAACTCTCCGGAGGTCAGCAGCAGCGCGTGGCCATCGCTCGCGCCTTGGCGATGGACCCGATCTGCATGTTGTTCGACGAACCCACGTCGGCCCTCGATCCCGAAATGATCAACGAAGTGCTTGACGTGATGGTTCAGCTTGCAGTGGAAGGAATGACCATGATGGTTGTAACCCACGAGATGGGATTTGCCCGCAAAGTCGCGAATCGCGTGATCTTCATGGACGAGGGATCGATCGTGGAGGACGACCTGAAGGAGAGCTTTTTTGGATCGCCGCGCTCGGAGCGCGCCCGTCTCTTCCTATCCAAGATTCTTCATCACTAGTCTAGATATTGAGATTTGGGCCAACAAACGAATCGAAAATCAAACTTCTCCACCCTCAGGATATCAAACTGGAGAGGCAATACCCTCATTGCGGAACAAAATGGATATGGCTTGGAATCAACCGGTTATGGACTATTCCGAGCATTGATGGCTTGACAAGCGAATCGGGGTTCGCCAAGGATGGCACGCACCCATGCATCTGCAGCCCCACCCCCTATATTTCCCGCTAACAATTTGAATATAAAAGGGTTAGAGACCAGGTTTCAAGGTTTCGCAAGGTTTCAAAGTTTCGCGAGGTTGAAGTTCAAAATCTTTCCCTCTATTTTCAGGATAGCAAATTCGAGGGGCCATTCCATCGCTTCTGGACAAACTCTATGTAGCGTGAAATCAGGTGGGTAGGAGGAATCGGCAAGAATTTTCGCTTGACAGAATAAAAAACAGGCACAAACGAGCGCATTTTCGAGGCGCGAACGTGCGTGTTCGAGGAAAAGGACGGGTTTCGGGTACGTTGGGAAGAAGTGCAAGCCGCCAAAGTTCCGTTGCCGGGGTGTAGGGCGCTGCATCCCACATCTGCTAACTACGGCAGATGTAAGCGTCGCCCCAATACCGTGTTGCCGGCCAGAATGAGTCTGTGAATGAGAGAGGTCGTGTCCACATTCTTTGCAAGTGGACACGACTGGTCGAAAGATGTGTGAGTTCTATTGGTCGGAG
>Ga0181528_10000067_pt1 | contig 94921 bp, 78 predicted proteins | sample PEATcosm2014_Bin_47_FD_119742 | JGI IMG/M metagenome (GOLD analysis project Ga0181528, IMG submission 119742) | Peatland microbial communities from MTU Mesocosm Facility, Houghton, MI, USA - PEATcosm2014_Bin10_10_metaG | ecosystem: Environmental > Terrestrial > Soil > Wetlands > Peat | place... | reverse complement strand
GAAGCTCCTGTCTCCATGGGGGTTGACCCCACGATTTTGAGACAGGTTCGAAACTTCCCCGCTCCCGGCGCCCCACCGCCGCTGGCCGCCTCTACCGCGTGAGCGGTTTAGTCCATGGGCGGATAGCAATCGTTGCTCGAGCCGGCGATCTGGAAAGGGCGACGACTTCGAGCGGTATTTCCGCGTTCGGATGGTCGCCGTGATCGCATTCGGACTCTGGATGACCTGGCTGGCGTTCGGCGCCCGAGGCTTTTAGAAATCGGCGACGCCACGCCCGGGCCGGCGAGCAGTAGGGAGCGGCAAACCCATCGCAGTGGCGTGCCGCTTAGCACCGCGCGACGCTTCTTCAACCGCCTCGATTCCGCCAACCGCTACGCGTTGCTCTTTGGCGGCAACAGGAGCACCAAGTCGGCGGCTTCCTCGGCGTCCCTGAGAAGCGCCTTGCGCGGCGCGCCCATCTGCGCGCGCAAGGTCAGGCCGCGAACGAGGTCCAGGACTTGGCTCGCGCGCACGGCCACCGGAAAGTCGGGCGGGATTTCTCCCGCGGCAATCGCGTCCCGAAACCGACCCTCCACCAGGGCCGCTGCGCCGGCGGTCGCGCTTTGCAGGAACCGCCGAACCTCAGGGTCGTCCACGAGCGGCGCGACGCACACAAGAAGACATCCGGGGGCGCATCCTCTCTGCGTTGCAGTTTCGACGGCGTGCCTGACGAAACCGGCGAGCGAGTCGCGTAGCGTCTGCGGCGACAGCAGCGCCTTCGCGGCGAGAGCGCCTTTCTTCTCCGCATAATGCTTGAGGACGCGCAGGAATAACGTCCGCTTGTCGCCGAAAATGGCGTACAGGCTCGGACGTCCGACGCCCATCCCGGCGACGAGATCGTCGATCGTCACGCCGTCGTACCCTTTCGACCAGTACACCTGGGTCGCCCGTTCGAGCGCTTCCCCCTCGTCGAAGCTACGCGGCCGTCCCCGCAGCTTGGAAGCATTCTGAACCATTCAGTTAAAAATCTCCTTGCCAGCGCCTGCCGCTTCAATATATGACCGAACAGTTCGAAATTATCAAGCCGGTTAGGGCCTCGCGACTTGCCCTTTTCCCCTCAGCACAGGGACGTTCATGGAACATTCAATCGCTCTCGTCACCGGCGCCACCTCCGGGCTCGGTTTTGCGGCGGCCCGCAGTCTTGGCCAAGAGGGTTGGCGCGAGATCATCGTCACTGGGCGCAGCCTGGCTCGAGCCAAGGAAGCGGCCGCTCGACTCGCGGCGGAGACCAAAAGACAGATCTTCACGCCGCTGGAATTGGATCTGGACACGCCGGCCAGCGTTCAGGCCGCAATCGCAAAGCTGGTCAAACAAGGTCGGGCAATCGATTTCTTGCTGCTCAATGCCGGGTTGGTCCCGACCAAGAAGCGCGTGATCACTGCGGCGGGCGTTGAGGCTTCCCAGGCCCCGCTGATCGGCCATCATCAACTGACTGTCGGGTTGCTTCGCGTCAACCTGCTGAGCCCCAACGCGCGGATCGTTATCGCCGGCGCGGAGCCTGCCCGCGGGGGCGTACCCATGTTCAGCTATACCGACCTGCCGGCGTTCGCGGCCAAATACTACGCGGGCGACCAAACCGCGGCTACTGAAGCCCTCATTCGCAGCGGACCAAACGTGAAGGTTTCACCTAACACTGCGTACGCCGACGCGAAGCTCGTTATCGCCTGGTGGGCGGCGGCGCTGGCGCGCCGGCTACCCTCCGGCATGGCCGTGTACGCTGTCTCGCCCGGTGCGTCGAACGACACCCAGGTCGCGCGAAACGCAAGCCCGTTGTTGAAGTATCTGATGATTCCAATCGTGAACCTCATTCCCGGGATGAATCAGACGCCGGAGACCGCGGCTCGTCGGTACCTCCAGGCGTCGGAGTTCGGGACCGACGTCTCGGGGCAATTCTTCGCCTCGGCTCAGGGCAAGTTCTCAGGTCCGATTGAGGCGCAGCGCCACCCACACCTCCACGATCGCGCCAGCCAGGAAGCCGCCTGGCAGGCCGTCGTCAAGGTTGCCGGCATCGGCTTGTCTTACCCGGCATCCTTAAGCGCGGTTTCTTGAGGGAGCGCCATGCGCGGCGACCAGGACCAGCATGCGACCGCGGAGCTACGCGGTCAGTCAGGACGTCCAGCGGCATTTCGAAATGAATAGTTCAAAACTGTCTTGACCGCGCCCGCCATGCCTCTTATTGTACCAAACAGTTCAAATAAGGCGGCCCAGCGTCGCGAGGAGAAGGCGAATGAAACGCTTTGAAGCCAAGCGGGCCGTCATCATCGGCGGGACGAGCGGCATGGGACTCACGACGGCAAAGATGCTTATCGACGGGGGCGCGCGAGTTATGGTGACGGGGCGCTCGCAATCCGGTTTGGAGTCGGCGCGAAACGAGCTTGGGGACGGCGCCATTGTGGTTTCGAGCGACGCGCGGTCGTTGACGGACATCGACGCGCTCGCCGCTCGGGTTAAGGCCGAGTTTGGCGCCTTCGACCTGCTCTTCGTCAACGCCGGGCTCGGCCTCTTCGCCCCCCTCGTTGACACGACGGAGGCCATGTACGACGAGATGTTAAACCTGAACGCCAAGGGACCGTTCTTCGCGGTCCAGAAGCTCGCGCCGCTGATCCCTTCGGGCGGCGCCGTCGTCCTCACGACTTCCGTTGCAAACGTCAAGGGAATGCCGGCCATCGCCGCGTACGGAGCCGCCAAGGCCGCATTGCGATCCTTCGCTCGGGTGTTCGCCGCTGAGCTTCTTCCGCGCGGGATTCGCGTCAATGCAGTGTCGCCCGGCCCCATCGACACGCCGATCATCGGCAAGGCGTTCCCCGATAAGGACGCCGCAGCCCATGTCACCGGGCAGATGCGCGAGGCCAATCCGATGAAGCGCTTCGGGACGTCGGAAGAGGTCGCTAGGGCCGTACTCTTCCTCGCGTTCGACGCGACCTACACAACCGGCGCGGAGCTTCCGGTCGATGGGGGACTGTCGCAACTGTGAAGGCACTCAGCGAAATGCGCAGGAGCGCGATTGCGATGACATACACGGCGAACCATCCGGTCCCGGCGCAGGGAAAACTGCGTCGCGCGCTCGCGTCCGTCTTCTCCTTTTTGCAGGCGATGGAGGCTACTCCGTTCGACTACACGCTCGATCGCCTCGAACGCTTGGAACGGGAGGTGAAAGAACTGAAGGAGGAACTGCGCCAAAGCCGCAAGTCGGGCCTCGTAGTTGCTCACGACGATAGCGCTGCCGGACTCGAACCTTGACGCGCGCCGGCAATGAAGGAAAGAGAATGTATAAGTTGAAATGCAAGATCGCCGTCGTCACCGTAGGCGGCAGCGGCATCGGCCTCGCAACCGCAAAGAGATTCGTCGAGGAGGCGCCTACGCGTTCATCGCCGATCGCCGCCAGGACGAGCTGGACAAGGCCGTCACCGCGATCAGCGAAAACGTCACCGACGTGAAGACCGACCTCTCGAAGCTCACGACCTCGACCGGCCCTATGAGATGGCAGCGAAGAAAGGCAAAATCGACGTGATCTTAGCGGGCGCGGAGAACCTCTGCGCCGCGAGCGCGATGCGGCGGGCTTCCGAGAGCGAGAGTTCCACCTTCAGCGCCATTCTCCGGGAATCGTGGCCGCTACCGGCCGCCTATCGGCGGCCGCACGACGTCATGGATCGGTGACACTCGGCGATCGCGCGGTACGAAACGACGGGAGTGTCCTGGATCGCTTACTTTGACGCTCGTCGGCGCCCTCCTACGAAGTAAGTCGCCGTCTTACGCGTCGTTCTTCGTGATCTCGCCGAAAAATCGTTCGCCATTTTGGACGGCGATCAGTTCCAGAGCGTCTATCGCCGCGATTCTCTCGTTCTCCGCCTGCCGTAAGGACGCCTCTAACTGCCGGGTGCTGCCGACGCTGCTTCCCATCAGGATCAGCCCGCCAAGCCCGACGACGACACCCGAAACGAACCTGACGGGCATGAGCGTCACGAATCCGAACATCAGGCCGGCTTGCCATGCCGCGCCCGCCAGGGCGCACGCTCGCCCCGCTGCCGCCAGTATGCGGCTGCGTCGGCTCGCCTCGCGCAACTCCGCGACCCGCTCCTCAAGCCGCTCGATCCGCTCGTCCGGCCTCGAACCCGATTCCGACATTGAAACCTCGGGCGTCGATGCGCCAACGTCCCACTCTATCCCAGGACGGCGTACCGCCGCTATAGACGCCGGGGCAGGTCCGACTTGGCCTTATCGAGGATCAAATCCTGTTCGCATAAGGCGCGGCCGAAGCGAGGAAGTCCAATCCGTTTTCTAGAATATCCGGGATCAATTCGACGCTGCGGGCGAAGGGTTTCCCGGATGGGCGAAGCCCGAAATCGCCGAAGCGCCCGACTTATTTCGTCCAGGAGCGGAATTTGACCAAAATCCAAAAAATCATGAGATGCGACAGGACCACCACGGGCGCGTAGAACGCGTAGATGTACCAGGCGGCGCCCAGATAGAAGCTCGGGACATTCAGTTGCACCACGCCGCGCAGTCCGTTCAAGAGGTCGACGAACCCCCAGATGTTGGTCACCCAGACCAGGGCGATGGCGGCGCGCAGATTGAGGCGCAGGACGAGGATGGACGCGAAGGCCAGCGCCGCTTCCAGCAGATCGCCGTAGGCGGCGGCGGCCAGAAAGCCTGCGGGCAACTTCGGATCGACCATATCCGGAACCAGCAGGGTCATTCCCACGTAGCGGAAAACATGGACGAAGAGCAGGAGGGTCAAGGCGGAATGGCCCGGAAGCCTCGCCAGGAACGGCCAGACATACCAGACCGCGACGACGCCCATGACGACGACGCTCGTTAGGATCTGCATCCAGAAAATCGTGACGGCGCTCATTTCGTCGTCGCTCCCAGAGGTTGAATTCGGATATGCTCGGCTATTCCGGCGTGCCGAGCGCGCTCGAGAGCTGAAGAAGCGGCCGCACGCGCCCGCTTCTCTCCGAGAGCTTCAGGCGGCGATCTTCGACGCGGCGGGGAAGTCGACGGCGACCTTGGTCACGCCGTGCAGGTAGTTGCTGATGATCTTGTCGCCGACGGCGATGATCACATCGACGACGTTTCCCTCCGTCCAGCCGGCTTCCAGGAAGGCTTCGGTCGAGGCCGCGGCGACCTTGCCGCGCTTTTCAGCGACCTCCCGCACAAAACGGGCGAGCGCGTCGAGCTTGGGATCGAATGCGGCGCGTCCCTCGCGGATTTCGAGGATCTGCGCGTCGCTGAAGCCGACCATCTTGCCGACGGCGGTATGGGCGGCGAGGCAATATTCACAATCGTTGACCTGACTGACGACGAGGTTGACGACCTCGCGCTGCTTGGCGTTGAGCGCCGACTTTGCATTCTGAAGCGCGAGGTAGGTCCCCAGCGCCGTCCCCGAATGGGCGAAGGTGGCGTAGAGATTGGGAACGAAGGACAGCATCTTCTTGAGACTGTCGAAGATCGCCTGGTTGTCGGGGGACACTTGGTCGCGGGTGGGGACGTTGAAGCGGTTCATGGCGGGCTCCTGATGGCGCTATGCGCGGGTTGCAGGCCCCAACCTACTCCTTCCAATCCGCAACAAAATCCGGCATATTCGCCTAAGATATATTCTTCATGGGAATAGGCGAATGGATCGCGTCGCCGCGATGAAAATCTTCGTCAGGGTCGCCGAAACCGGCTCTTTCTCAAGTGTGGCGCGGGAAAGCGCGACGACGCAGAGCGCCGTCAGCAAGCAGATCGCGGCGCTGGAAGCGCATCTCGGCGTCCGGCTGCTGAGCCGCTCGACCCGGGCGCTCTCGCTCACCGAGGAGGGCGAGACCTATCTCACCGAGGCGCGGCGCCTGGTTGCGGACATCGAGGCGGTGGAAGCGCGGCTTCGCGGCGGGCGCATGCGTTTGACGGGGTGGCTGCGCGTCGCCGCCTCCGTCGGCTACGGTCGCCGCGTTCTCATGCCGCGCGTGCTGAGCTTTCTCAAACTCCATCCCGGCGTGCGCGTCGACCTCAGGCTCAGCGACGGTTTCACCGACCTCATCGAACAGGGTCTCGACGTCGCGGTGCGTATCGGCGACCTCACCGACAGCGGCTTGGTCGCGCGAAAGATCGGCGTCTCGCAGCGCCTGCTAGTTGCCAATCCCTCCTACTTTGCCGCGCTTCTCGAAGGCGAGCGCAAGCTCGAACATCCCCGCGATCTCATCAACCACAATTGCATTGTCTATACGGAAGCGGCAGCCCGAAACGATTGGGAATTCATCGGAACCGACGGCAAGAGTGTTCACGTCCGCGTGGCGGGCGCCCTTCAAACCAACAGCTCCGAAGTCATCCACGCCGCCGCGCTCTCGGGCCTCGGCGTCTGCCACGCGCCGAACTGGCTGCTGTCGGAGGATCTCGCTTCCGGACGGCTGGAGACTTTGCTGCCGAAGTGGCGCGGCAAGCCCTTTCCGATCCACGCCGTCTATCCGGCCCATCGAAAAAACGTCGCGAAGATCGACGCGTTCATTTCGCACCTCACGGCGTGACCGGCGACTCACGGCAAGCGGCTTGGCGCCATTCCGCCGGTGATTTCCTGCGCCTTTCAATAATCCAACCGGCTTCGGTGTTGTCGATCGCCTCAGGTCCATCCGCTCGCGGCATTGCTTTGATATTCGGCTCGGCTCCGATCGCGGACATGAAGCGCGACCCTTGGGGGCCAACGGCGTAACCATGGCGAAAGGCGTTGACAATTTATAGCGACCGTTCCACAACTCTTTTATAGAGCGACCGCTATACTATCCGGCCGCTCCGTTCCAACCTGTCCAGAGTGCGCGTCGAGCCCGGCGCCGACCGTCACCCGCCAACGCAGACTAGGGATTAAAGACCATGGTTCAGCGCACTTTTCTTGTCACCGGCGCCTCCAAAGGGATCGGTCTCGCGATCTCAAAGCGCCTTGCCGCCGCAGGACACCACGTCGTCGGCATCGCACGCGAGCCGCTTCCTTCATTCCCCGGAACGCTCGTCTCGGTTGATCTCAGCGATGACAAAACCTCAGCGGAGGCCTTTGTCGAGCTTGCCCAGCGTCATTCATTCGACGGCGTGGTCAACAATGCTGGCGTCGGGAAGCTGCACCGCCTGGGCGAGGTCGATCTTGCTGTCCTCGACCAGCTCATCCAATTCAATTTGCATTCGCCGATCAGTGTCGTCCAGGCGATCCTTCCGACGCTGCGGCAGAAAGGATGGGGCCGCATCGTCAACATCACCAGTCTGGTGACTCTGGGAATGGTGAATCGAACGGCCTATGCGGCCAGCAAGGCCGCTCTGGGAAGCTTCACGCGGACATGGGCGTTGGAGCTGGCGGAGACAGGCATCACAGTCAATTCGGTGTCGCCTGGTCCCATCGAGACAGAGCTGTTCCGCCGCAACACGCCCCGTGGCAGCGAGGCCGAGCGCATCTTTCTCGCAAACATCCCAATGCGGCGTCTGGGGCAGCCAGAGGAGATCGCGGCGGCGGTCGCTTTCCTGCTCTCGGAGGACGCCAGTTTTATCACCGGGCAGACCCTGTTCGTCGACGGCGGCGGCTCCATTGGAAAGGCGGCCGCGTAAGGGGATCGCGCTGCACAGCAGGAAGTTCGCCGTCTGCCCAGGCGCGCATGATTCCACCCACCGCCCTCCAAAACTCCAAAACAACCAGGAGATCTGAATGCTCGACTTCCCCTATCGTTGCGCCCTAATCATCGGAGCGGGACCAGGCATAAGCGCTTCGCTCGCGCGGCGCTTGTCGAAGATCGGCCTGCAAGTGGGTCTCGCCGCTCGCGATGTCGAAAAACTGAAGCCGCTCGCGGAGGAGACTGCCGCCGCCGTCTTCGCCCTCGACGCCTCCCAGCCGGAGCAGGTGGCGAAGCTGTTCCTCGACATGGAACGCCAGGTCGCGGAGCCCGATGTCGTGATTTACAACGCCAGCTCGCGCGTCGCAGGTCCGCTCTCAACCGTCGATCCCGCCGCGGTCGAGAAATCAATCGCGATAACCACGTTCGGCGCGTTTTTGGCGGCCCAGCAGGCCGCAAAGCGGATGGAGCCAAAAGGGCGCGGAGCGATCTTTTTTACCGGCGCGAGTGCTGGAATGAAAGGTTTCGCGCAATCGGCCGCTTTCGCGATGGGCAAGTTCGGACTACGCGGGCTCGCTCAGAGCGCCGCGCGAGAACTGGGACCCAAGGGGATACACGTCGCGCACTTCAACATCGACGGCGGCGTCCGCTCACAGCGCCGACCGGACCCGAGCGATCAGCCTGACAGCACGCTCGATCCCGACGCCATCGCCCAGACCTATATCGACACCCTCGCGCAGCCGAGAAACGCCTGGTCGCACGAAATCGACCTTCGACCTTGGACAGAACGATTCTAGACGTTGCCGCGCCGTCCGCCACTCGGGTCGACAGCAAGGCGGCGCTCGAAACTTTACGCGGACGCGGGCAGCTTAAGCCGATACTGACCTATCCACCGCCCGCGTGGCGGCCAGATCGCTCTAAGGTTCAGTTTGAACCCGTTGACCAAGGCGCGCCCTTTCGCCGTCGGCAATCTGCTGCTCGGATACAGAGCCCACAAGTCGGCGCTCGGAAGCTCCCCAGTCGGAAGGGACAGGAACGAAGCTCCCACTCGCAAGCTCTGGTTCCATCATCCAGCGTGAGTTGATCGCAAGGCCGAGACCGGCAATCACCGCCTCGCGAACTCCCTCGGCCGCACTGAACGAGAGCCGGGTGGGAATGCGCACGGACGTCTCTGTAGTTTCGCGACGAAAACGCCATTCCTCTGCCGCCAGGCCGTGTGTGTAAACAATCGCCCTGTGGTCTTGGAGATCACTTGCAGCGGATGGCGTGCCCATTCGCGAGAGATAGGCTGGGCTCGCCACCACCGATCGTTCGCTCGTTGCGAGCTTACTCGCGATGACGCTGGAATCAGGCAGCTCGCCCGCACGCAGACCCAGGTCGATATTCTCCCCCATCAAATCAATGTAGCGGTCAACCAGTGCATTGGTTCGGCGGTCCGCTATCACTATTCGGACCGGCGGAACCACAAAGTGCGACCCTACCGCCTGCTCGCCATCTGGAATATGAATGTGGTCAGGGCGCATAGAGCGAGAACAGTCCCGTAGGCGAGCGCGGTTTTGACAAGGCCGTAGTATGGCGTCGCCAGGCCCGCGCCGACCGCTGGCAAAGCGAATGAAAGGTAACTCGCGACAAAATACGCGGACAACAATCCGGCGCGCTCGTGGCTCGCCGCAAGCGGCAGCAAGGTCCGCAGAGCGGCGCCGTAGGAGGAGCCAAAGCCGACACCGGAGATAATCGTGCCGAATAACATGCCGGCTGGTGACCCGGCATAAATTGCCACCATGGTCAGTGCGATGCCGATGGCGAGGAGAAGGGAGGCTGTTAGCACTGCGATGGGCGCTCGGAGACCGCGCAACGCCAAAACCGAAATGCCGCCGCTCAGCATGAGCGTCGAAACGACGGCTGCGCCGACCAGCGGCGAATGGACCCCCGTCGCGGCCACGACGAGCGATGGCATCAACGACAGATAAAATCCGCCAAGCGCCCAACCCGACAGCGTGAGCGGAAATAATCGCAGCATCGGGCGCACGGCAGCGGCCGGCACCATCAGGTTTGGCCGAAGAACGGCCATCGCTCCTGCCTTGTATGGCGCCGTCTCATGGATAAAGTGCAAGGCTATCATTTCGGCTAGCGTCACGCAGAGCAGCAACGCGAAGACGAGTTGAGTAGGCCACGGCAAGTAAGCGACGAGGCTGCCCGCAACAAGTGATCCCACCATCAAACCGATGAACGCGGTGATGCTGTTGAGCACCGCCGCCGCCTCCGGCGCCGCATCGGCGATCAGGGCGCCGAGCGTCGCCAGGGCAATTCCGGTCGCGATGCCCTGGACGGCTCGCGCGACCATCAGCACCGTGCTCGTGTTTGCTTCTATGAAAATGACGAGCGCCAGCGCATTGAGCATAAGCGCGGCGAGGATCGTCGGCTTGCGGCCGATAAAGTCCGACAATCGCGCGACTGTCAGAAATGCCGCGACCATGGTTAGCGAGTAGATCGCGAAGATTAACGTGATGGCCAGCGGCGTCAGACCGAGTGTCTCCTGGTACAGGCGATAAATCGGCGTAGGGGCGCTGGCGACCATTGAGAATGTGATCGCTGTCAAAACAGCGTAGCCGGCGGTATAGCGCCTCGCCGCCTCGTTCTTCGACGTGAACTTGGTTGCCGTAGACATCGAAGCTCCAAAGGCTGAATGTTCGCATCGATCTCGCAAAAGCGGTCATACCGTGCGGAACGCAGGCGCGGCCGTGGAGCGAAGCGGAGTGGAGCACAGGCCGGCCGCTTTCAGACCTGTTGTTGGCCCGGATAGCTGCTGAGCCGCCCGCCCTCGGCAACGCCGAATCCTGCGTCGGTTGATAGAGGGCCGTGATCGGCATCTCCTCCTTCAGGGGAGACGCACCACCATTTCGATCTCGACCTTGATTTCCGGCGAATAGAGCGCCTGGACGCCGATAGTCGTGATGCTGGGCATCGCGTCCCCGAGCAGTTCACGTAGAGGGGCAATGGCCTGCCCGAACACCTCGCTGGTCGCATCCACGACGTAGACGCGCAGCATGACAATGTTTTGCGCGGTCGCCCCTAAGTCTTCTAGTGCGGCGGCGAGGCTGGCGGTCGCAAGCTTGGCTTGCCCAGCGATGTCTTTGGGCGCCTCCTGAGTTCCCGGCGCCGCTGCGATCTGGCCGGACAGGAAGGCGAGGCGACCTGGTTCCGCGACGCTGATGTGCGACCACCCGCGCGACGCCATATCCCACATTTTAGCCGGATTCCGGCGGCTCACCGACGATGACGGACGAGACGGAATGCGCGCCGTCACCTTGATTTCGAAGTCGAAGCCCGCAAGCCAGTTGACTCCCACAGCGGTCCAGTTCGGAAACGAGGTTTGCGGGAACTTCTCGCTTTTCACCGCCATGACCGCGGCCATCTGCTTTTCCGGTTCCGTATGGAACGACGTCACGTCGACGATGTCGTCGAATGTGCATCCTCCTGCCGCGAGCGTGGCTTCTAGGTTGGCGAAGGCCAGGCGAACCTGAGCCTCGAAATCGGGTTCGGGCGAACCATCGGGGCGGCTGCCGACCTGACCCGACACGAACAAGAGGTCGTCCGATCGCACGGCGGCAGAATATCCGTGCTTCTCGTAAAGGGCATGCCGGTTGGCGGGAAACACGGCTTCACGCTGAGCCATATCGTCTTCCTTTTCATGTCGCGCGGGCGCGCCAAACCCGCTTTGCTGGACATTCCCGCAAAACTGACGTATTCACATACGCTGCGTATGTGAAAGCATGAATGCATACTGGCCGTCAACCCCATATACGCGCCGTATGCGAAATTGGAGGTTGCTGTGGCGGCAAGGCGTCGCGCTGAGACGATGAAGGAAAACCGCGCCAAGTTGATTGGCGCAGCGCGAAAGGCGTTCGCCGCCTCGGGTTTCGCCGCCGCGTCGATGGACGATCTCACCGCGCAAGTCGGCCTCACCCGCGGCGCCCTCTATCATAGTTTCGGCGACAAGAAGGGACTGCTGGCCGCCGTCGTCGCCCAGGTTGACGGCGAGATGGCCGCGCGGGCGCATGAGGCGGCAGCGACCGCGGCAAACTCATGGGAAATGCTGCTGGCTGAAGGCGAAGCGTATATCGGGATGGCGCTGGACCCGGAGGTTCGCCGGATCGTGTTGTTGGACGGGCCTGCCTTCCTGGGCGATCCTTCGAGGTGGCCCAGCCAGAATGCCTGCCTGAGCATGACGAAGCATGCGGTCGCCGATTTGATCGCCGAGGGTGTCATGAGGCCGGTCGATATCGAGGCTGCCTCACGTCTATTGAGCGGCACGGCGTTCAATGCCGCTCTATGGGTTGCCGCCAGCGACGAGCCGCATAACGTCTTGCCGAAGGCGATCGAGGCGTTCCGGCTGATGGCGGAAGGATTTCTGGCGAGAAGAGGCTGACCGTAATCAGGCAGTCTATCGCTGAGCTGCCCTTCAAGTGCGATAGTGCCCACTTCAATCAGCCGCTCGAATGTTCGGCGTCAGGCCACGCCCGCAGCGCGAGGGCGATCGTTCGACGCAAGTCCTTGCGGCTGGCCCCGGATTGAGCCTCGACGGCCAAGCCCCAGGCAATCACCAGCAACAAGCGCGCAAGGGAATCAGCGTCCATCGCGGCGGGAAGGCGCTCGCCTCCGCGCGCTTCGGCAAAGCGATCGCGGAACCGCAGCCGCATTTGCTCGCGCAGTTCAGCCAGCCATTCTCGTAGGGGATCGCCCGCCGCACAGGGAAGCGAGCTGTTCATGGCGAGGCAACCCGGCGCGTGAAGCGGGTCCGTGAGCACGTCGGCATACCGTTGGAGAAAATGCGTTGCGACGGCTCGCGGAGTCGGTTTCCGAAAAGCCGCTTCAACAATTTTACTTTGTTCGGCGAAATACCTTTCGATGACCTTTTTGAACAAGGCTTCCTTGCTGCCGAAAGCGAAATAGAAGCTCGGCGGCGTGATCCCAATCGCTTTCGTCAAATCGCTAAGCGACGTCCCCTCGTAGCCATTCCGCCAAAAGAGGCCCGTCGCCTTCTCGATCGCGTCGTCGATTTCAAATTCGCGAGGACGGCCCATTGTCGCCAAAGCCCATGTTTTATACTACTCACTATATACCTTTAGCGCCGTCCGGCGCAATTGCTCATGCGGGGCGGCGAGCGAACGCCGCCATAGGACGGGTCATTCGTAGTTCTATATCTGACGATGTAGTATCTTGACAGCCGCAAGCCTAATAATATAGCGTCCGATATAGTTTATTCGGCCTGCCCGCTCAGGGACGCGGTGGCGGAGTTCCGCCGCAGCAGAAAACACGGGAAGGTCCGGCCCGGTTGGACTCATCGGAATTCGCATCGCGCGCGAAACGCCGGCGGCAAAGCTGGCGAAAGCAGAACAACTGGAGATTGCCGTTGAGCGACGCAATAGACCGCTGGACAGTCGGAGACGCTACCATCCCAGGGTTATCGAGTTTGAGGTCGGCGGCTTCCCGCCCGGCGTCATGTTCGCGGGGTTGACCGAGGAACGTGTCAAGTCGGTCGGGTGGCTACACCCGCACTACGCTGACCCGGACGGAAAAATCCGCTACGCGGTCCAAGCGTTCGTCATTGAATCGCAAGGGCGACGGATCATCGTCGACACCTGTGTCGGCAACGACAAGGACCGCAACAACGAAAGCTGGAATCACCTCAAACTCCCGTCCCTCGAGCGACTGACCGAAGCCGGCTATCCGCCCGAGTCTATCGACGTCGTCCTCTGCACCCACCTGCACCTGGATCACGTCGGCTGGAACACCCGGTGGGACGGAAGCAAATGGGTCCCGACGTTCCGCAATGCGCGCTACCTGTTTGGGCGGGTCGAATGGGAGCACTGGAGCCAGGAAGCGCACAGTAGCGGCGACATGCCGCAAATGGTTGTCGCACTTGCCGAGCAGAACAGAGTGATGGTCGACTAGGTCCTCCCGATCGTCAATGCGGGCCTGCACGAACTCGTCGAGATCGATCATCGACTGACCGACGAGGTCATGCTCTTCTCGACGCCAGGTCATTCGCCAGGGCATGTCAGTGTGGCGATCCGCTCACTAGGACAGGAAGCCGCCATTACGGGCGACGTCATCCATAACCCCATACAATTCACCGATCCCAGTATCTGCGCGAACTTCGACTTTGATCAAAAGGTCGGCTTGGCGACACGGCGGGCGTTCATCAGCAACCACGCCGATCGCGGCGTGCTGATCCTCGGGAGACATTTCCCCACACCTGCGGTCGGACACATCGTACGAGATGGCGACTGCTGGCGTTTCGCGCCCGTGAACGCCGAGCGTAGCTAAATGCGCGAGGCGTGATTCAGAGGCAAATTCATCGGTCCCGACATTCTAAAAGGAGTCAAACATGAAGGTATTAGTGATCGGCGCGACCGGCGCCGTGGGCAAGGCGATGGTTGCAGAGTTGGCCGAACGGCACGAGGTGGTCCGCGCGGGTCGCGAGCACGGCGAGCGCCGCGTCGACATCACGCTCGACGATAGCGTAGAGGCAATGTTGAAGGCGGTTGGTCCGTTGGACGCCATCGTTGTGACGGCGGGCAACGTGTTCTTCGGACCTCTGGCGACGATGCGTCCGGTTGATTTCAACATCGGCATGCAGGGCAAGCTGCTCGGCCAGGTACGGGTTGCGTTGCTCGGGCAGCACGTGCTGCGCGACGGCGGCTCTCTTACGCTGACCACGGGCATCGTCGCCCAAGAACCTGCTCGACAGCTAGCCAACGGGACGGTCGTCAACGCGTCACTCGAAGGCTTCGTGCGGGCGGCGGCCATCGAATTGCCCCGCGGCATACGCATCAACGCCGTAAGCCCGAGCCTGTTGACGGAGTCCAAGGCCGCTTATGGGCCGATCTTTCCAGGCCTCGAGTCGGTGCCGGCGGCGCCTGTCGCGCTGGCGTATTCGCGGAGCGTGGAGGGAGCGCAAACCGGTCGTATCTATCGCATATGGCAGTGAGACTCTGAGCGGCGGCCAAGTTGACGCATCGAGCGGCAAGAAACGCGGCCGCGGCGGCGCCAATGTTTGTGGAGCGAACCCAAAAAACGCGGCGCTTCGACGAAATCATCGAGCTGGCGGTCCGGCGCCACGGCGGACCGGACACGTACGAGCGGATGCTCGCCGAGACGCGGCCTTTGGCTCCGCATGTTATCGCCGCGATCCCGGACGATCGCGTCCTTGCGGCTATGACGCGGCGTGTGTTTTGCGCTGGCTTTTCCTCGAAGGTCATCGACGCGAAGTGGGAGGCTTTCGAGTCCGCGTTCGAGCGCTTCGATCCCGCCCGCTGTGTATGGATGACTGACGAGCGCCTTGACGAACTGCTCAAAGTGCAAGGACATCGTCAAGAACGGCGCAAAGATCAGATCCATACAGGAAAACGGGCGCTTCGTGATGGAGCTGACTGAGAAGCACGGCAGCGCAGCCCGGTCCTTCGCGGAATAGCCTGACGACGATTATGTCGACCTTCTCGATCTTCTCAGGAACAAGGAGAGCCGGCTCGGCGGCGAAACAGGAATGCGTTTCCCGCGCTTGATAGGAAAGCCAGCCTTCATCCCGACGCCCGTTGTCGTAAAAGCTCTAGTTCGTGAAGAGGCGCTCAGCAAAAGCCCTCCCGGAAAGGGCGACTTTGCAAAGATTCAGACGGCTCTCAATCTGTGGTCAAAACAATCCGGTCTCGATCTTACATCGAGTAGCCGAACGCTCGCGATGAGCGTCGGCTGATGAGATGACGCAAGTTAGACCCCGCGCCGAATTATAGCTGCATTAACTCAAAAGCGATATCTTACGGACAACGGCCCCACTGTCGCGGTTAGTCCCGCGATGCTCGAACGGCTCAAGCGGTTACAAGTCATGCTTGAATGCGCTCGAACCATGCTCAACGAAATCGTCGAGCAGATCGCGCCCGACCAGCAGCGGGCTATACGGCGTGATCTGCAACCCGAAAACTGGATCGTTCGAAAATGGAGTTTTCTGCGGTAGTCTCTCTGGCTGGGAGGAGCGGATGAACGATGAAATGTCGATCTCCGCGACGGACTGACCCACCTTTCCGCAAGCGCCTGACCCGCGTTTTTGCGCCAACTACCACTCAAGAGATTAATTCTTTGTGAGATTGATAGGCCAACGTGAAATGGAAGAGTGGGTCAGTCCGACGCGGAGATCAACGGACTTGGCTGATCCAAGACGCCCCGGTCGGCGTGAAGCGGACATGCCAAAGCGGCCGCTTAGCCAGCCAATCCTGGATGGGTTTGGTCTTGTGCATCGCATAGTTGTCCATGATCAGATGCAAGTCGAGATCGTCGGGAACGTTGGCTTAGATCTGGGCGAGGAATTTGCGGAACTCGGTCAAACGGTGCCTGCTGCTCGATTTAACTCTATGGGCATAGGACTGCTACATCTGTCTGACAGCTCGATCGATTTAACCGGCGCTCGCGCGCAAAGTTTTGCGATGAACGCTCCCGAGGCGTCCCCGGCGCGTGTGTCGCGAATGCGTCTGCCGGACGTATCTTGCTGAAGGCTCCTCACACCGAGGGTAACGCGGAATTGCTTAAAGCGGTGGCGGCGAAATTCAGCGCTATTTCCGGCGCTGAACTCGGTGGCTCGAGGAGGACGAACTCCAACGCCCATGTCTCAATCGCACGTTTCGGCTGCGAGCGCCGCGCGCCGCGCTTCCCCCTTGCGCCGAAATGGGCGCGTGCATTGCGACTTCGTCAATCTCTGGGACCCGCATACGCTGGTGGAACGGCTGGACTTGTGGGTAGGCACGGACCTGCAGTTCATCCGCATCAACAGAACGCTCGTTGGCGGACTTGTAGAGTTGGCAATTCATATCCTCAGCGGCGACCTGTCGCTCCGTCGGCGGCGGCGCGACGCCGAGGGCGGAGAGCGCGAGGCTGGCGGCAGGGCGCGGGGCGGTGCGCAGCAGGAGGCGCCTGCCGTCCTGCACGGCCTCCGTTTCGGTGAGCGAGGCCAGATCGGCGATGACGTCGGGCCAGGACTTGCGGACGCCCGCGACGGCGGCCAGACGGTCCTCCATTTGCTTCTTCATGACCAGAGCCAGGAAACTGCACGCGACGTGGCCGCGGATCGTCTCGTCGAGCTTGTGATAGATCGGTCGCGCTTCGAACAGGCCTTTCGTCATTCGGAACGCCCGCTCCACGGTGCAACGTTGTTTGTAGGCACGTCTGAAGCGGCGAGGGGCCCGCGTTGGTTCGCAGCACGAACACGCGATCGTATTTCGTGTCCTCTTCGATCTTATCGCGATCGACGGCGAAGCCGTCGCCGTTGGCGAGGAAGCGGCGAAAGCCTTGGTTGCCGACCAGGCTCTTGCCGCGCCTCTTCAGTTGTTTCTCCAGCGCCACGACGATGGCCGCGCGGTCGGCGGCGTCTTTCCTCATCTGATCGAGATCGCGGCAGACAACATGACTCGCCGCGCTCCACAGCGTCAAGCAGGATGGCCTTGGCGGCGAAGCGCGCGCCGGGGCGCAGCAGCCGTTCGAGTTGCCCGCTCGGTTGCAGCTCGTCGATGCGCCCCAGCGCGGCGATCACTTGCTGACGGATCGCCTGCATCAGATATGGTCGACGGATATCGATTCCGCGATTGGGGCCGAAGCGTAGACCCAGGCGATCCGCATGCAGACCAAGAACTACGGCCGCGCCCACCGCGCCTTCGTGGCCAAGCAAACACTCATGTTCTAGCGCGACTGATGGCCGACCGCTCCTTCCGGCCGTCTCTCGAAGAGAAGCACACGGTTCTATACGATCACGTCGAGACGTGGGCGAAAGCCCTTGCTTCAATCATGCATGACGAAGACGAGTTGAGAGCGGCCGTTGTGCCGGTCGTACGAAACCTGGTCACCGAAATGGGGAACCAGGGCTTCCTGGCGACGGCGGCCGGCGGGGCCGATGGCGCGCTGCATCGTCCGCTCGATGCGCGCTCGCTGTGCACCTGCGGCGAGGTAATGGCGCGCTTCGCAGGCCTCGCCGATTTCGCCTTCGCGATGCACGGGCGCGGCACTGGCCCGATAGGTCTGTTCGGCACGCCCGAACAGAAGCGAAATATTCGCCGTCCATCGCGCAAGGCAAGACGATCTCCGCCTTCGCACTGTTGGAACAGGCGGCGGGCCCCGACGTCCCGGCGCTGGCGATCACGGCGATACGCGACGGAAACGGCTGGCGACTCGACGGCGAGGAGACGCGGATCTCAAGCGCCGGGATCGCCGATCTCTATGTCGTTTTCGCGCGCACCGGCGAGGCGCCGGGCGCGAAAGGCCTGTCGGCCTTCATCGTCGAGGCGGGGCGCGCCTGGTTTCTCAATGCCCAAGACGATCGATCTGATCGCACAGCATCCGATCGGCAAGCTCTCGTTCGACGGCGTGAAAACACGCAAGCCCAACTCTTAGGCGCGTCCGGGCAGGGCTTCGCCATCGCCATGAGCACGCTCGACGTGTTCCGCTCCACCGTCGGCGCCGCCGCGCTTGGTTTCGCGCGCCGCGCCATGGACGAAGCCGTAAGGCACGCAACCGGCCGCAAGAATTGCTGCGGCGCGTTGTTTGATCTGCAACTGAGATCGACCGCAAGCAGTTTGGATCGCCGCCGCCGGCCAACCAGCTTATCCAGACGGAGCTCACGGACACGTTGACCGCGATCACGCTCGGCTTGCGGGGTTGCCTGCGCCTCGGCCGCCTGAAGCAGGAGGGCGAAGCGCCGGTCGAGATCACCTCGATCATGAAGCGCAATTCGTGCGGCAAGGCGCTCGACATCGCGCGACTCGGCCGCGACATGACGGGCGGCACGGCATATCAGACCAATTCGGCGTCGCGCTCCGCCTCCTCAATCTCGGAGTGGTCAATACCTATGAGGGCACGCACGACATTCACGCGCTGATCCTCGGCCCTGCGATCACGGGCATCGCCGCATTCAACTTAACGCCCTCGCTTGTCCGCCGCTCTTCCGTCGCACACACCCACCACCTGAGATGACATGATCTCGCGCATACGCGTTTTGAACCGCGAACACGACATGCCGGTTCAACACTTTCGCAGATATTGGCTTCAGGGTCACGGCCGGCTCGTAGTGAAACTTCCAGCGTTGCGTCGATATCTGCAAAGTCATGTTGTCGATGCCTCGTAGCTGGCGATCGGCCACGCGCGCGGCAATTGGGACACGGCCGGGTCCTCGCAGCCCCACTTCGATGACGTCGCCGCGATGAACCGCGCCGTCGCTTCGCCCGAGTTCCGGCCAGCCGTGCCGGACGTCAGCCGCCTCTGCAGCGATGTCAAGGTCGCTGTCCGCCGGCCGAACGTGGGCGCTTCCGTCGGCGAAAGCTCAACCCCATTGCTGAAGCGAATGTCGATCCTCGCGAGTCGACCCGACATCGCCTCGGAGCGTTTCCGCGAGGAGTGGTGCGGCCGCGCTACAACGAAGTCGGCGGTCAGAGGTCTCGCTGGCACGACCTACTCTGTTTGCGCTTGAGTCCAAGACGGCGGATACAGCGGCGCGCTAGAACGAGATTAATGTACGGCCAGCGATTTTCGGTTGGCCAGGCTTGCGATGGGAACTCGTTTCGGGACAACGGCCCGAAATGGCGAAAGAAAGTCGCGAGGAGGGATAATTGGCCTAAGAACGGCGTCTTTGACGCTGGCTACAGGCGCGGCATTGGGCTTGGGGGCGTGAAGGCGCGGCCATGGCTGCCGACGCGAAATGCAGCCTCGTCGCTTTCAATCGCGAGTTTGAGGGCGAGCCTCCTGTTTGCACGACTCGGCATGGTCTCGCTGGCGCAATTTGGCTTGCTCGGGGTTGAGGGATGGTTCGCGCCGCGAATATCTCACCGGTTGCATGTTCTCTTCGAGATCGCCTTGCTAGCCGGCGGCATCCGGGCCGCTTTTGCCGGAGTTCGCTTGGGTCTGCCGGCTTTGCGCCTTCGCGGGCTCTATCTCGGCATCAGCACTGATGATGGCGGGCGCGATTCAGGCGCTGATAAGCGCCTCCGGTTTCCCCAATGGCGGCGACGGTGCGCCCGGCATTTCAACCGGCGCGCCAAAATGATGGAACGGCCCTAGCCGGCGGTCGACGATGCAGCGCAACTCCGCTAAGGCCTCGTCGTTCTTGCGCTCTGCTACGGTCTGGTTCACCTCAAGGTGCGCGGCTGGATGGGACGCGCTTGGGCCATGATTCGCCGCTGCAAGGTCTGTGTGCCTGCCGCCGGCGTCGACATTGTTTGGTACAAGATGTGGGCGCTCGCACTCGCGGGCTTCCTCGCTGGGATCGCCAGGGGAGTGCTCGCGGGCGGGGTCGGGCGAGTCGACGGAAGCGCGTTCCTCGCCGGCCAGTCGATTATGCTGTTCGCGCTCACCATCGTCGGCTGCGCCTATAGCTGGGCGGGCGCCCTGCTCGCCGGCCTGCTGCGGCGCGTTTTCCCCGCTTTGCTGTTCGATTGCCGCGTTGACGGCGATATCCCGACCATGCTGTTTGGCGCAGGGCTTCTGCACACGCTTTTCACGGCGCGTCGCGGCGTAGCGGGACAGCTTGGCGACGGGCTTGGCGCGCTGCGTCGCCTCTTTGACAGTGCAACCGTGTTTCAGAACGAACAAGTCGTCGAGAACCTCACCGTCGTGGATGATGTGCGAGCCGTGCCCGACAGCGCGCCGACGGGCGGCGGCCGATACGCGAATTGATTGAGCGAGCGCTCGTCTTCGCGGGTCTTGCGGCTCGCACAAAAGCCACGGGCCACGACCTCGCCGCCTTCGAGCGGCGCATGGTGGAGATTGCCCGCGCGACCGTCAGCGCTCCTCGCGTCATCGCCACGGATGAGCCGGGCGCCAGATTGCGCGGAACCGACACGCATATTAAGTACCGCGCGGGGGCCGCGACTCGTGCCGCATATCCCGATCGAATCTTCGACCAATCCCGAGAGCGAGGTCGAGCCTATGGCGCTGGTTGGCGCGGTACATAAGGCCGCTCGCGCTGAGCCCGTGTTGGAGACGGTCGGCGTACGCAGCCGCGCAGCACGGCGCGAACATTTTCTCGTCGCCGACGGCGATTCCGAACACGGGTTCATCGCTGTGACCGCACGTACCGGCTTGGGGCGCGCGCAGGAGGCGCGCAGTGCGCCGGGCGAGGCGATGATGGCCAGGCTGTTCGCCCTCGTTGAGCCGATCTATCGAAACCGCGGGCTCGCGCTTTCGGTTGAAGTCACCGAGCTCGACCGGCGGTGACGATCCGCCGAAATTCACCGCGCGAACGCGCCAAACAGGGAAGGAGAAGCGATGTCTGACGCGCTTGCCGACAATCAACGCCGCGCCACAGGCTATCTGGCCAGGTTCATCTCCGGCGTCGTCGGACATCTGATCGCGGGAGAGGCTGTCCGCTCCGTCTCTGGCGCGACCTTCGAGACGCTCGATCCCGCCAACAACCAAAGGCAGACGACCGTCGCCGCCGGCGACGCCGAGGAAATCGACCGCGCTGCGCAAGCGGCGAATAAGGCATTTCGCGTCTGGCGCGGCTTTTCCGGCGCCAAGCGTCGTCAAATTCTGCACGCCATCGCTGACGCCATCGAGGCGCGCGCGGACGAAATAGCGCTCGTCGAATCCTCAGACACCGGCCAGCCAATCCGTTACATGGCGAAGGCGGCGCGGCGCGGCGCGGAGAACTTCCGCTTCTATGCCGACCGCGCGCCCGGCGCCGCGGACGGTCGCTCGATGCCGGATGCGGATCACATCAACTATTCGCTGCGCCAGCCCATCGGCCCCATCGGCGTCATCACGCCGTGGAACACGCCGTTCATGCTTTCGACCTGGAAGATCGCGCCGGCGCTCGCCGCCGGCTGCACGGTCGTGCATAAGCCCGCCGAATGGAGCCCGCTTTCCGCCGTGATCCTCACCGAGATCATGGATGCGGAAATTCGCCGCCACGGCGGCCCGGCGGGCGTCGTCAACCTCGTACATGGCTTCGGTGAGAGCGCAGGACGTGCGCTGACCGAACATCCGCTGATCAAGGCGATCGCCTTCGTCGGCGAGACGACGACGGGCTCGGACATCATGCGCCAGGGCGCGGCGACGCTGAAGCGCGTGCATTTCGAACTCGGCGGCAAGAATCCGGTCGTCGTGTTCGAAGACGCCGATCAGGACCGCGCTCTCGACGCAGCGTTGTTCATGATTTACTCGCTCAACGGCGAGCGTTGCACGTCTTCCTCGCGCGCCCTCGTGCAGCGGTCGATCTATGACGCTTTCGCCGAGAAGGCCACCCGGCGCGTCGCGTCGCTCAAGGTTGGACCGCCGCTCGATCCCGCGACCGAGATCGGCCCGCTGATCCATCCGCGCCACGCCGAGAAGGTGCTGAGCTTTCCCGCCAGCGCCCGCGATGATGGCGCCACTGTCGCCTTCGGCGGCGGGCGCGCGTTGGGCGGCGTCGGCAATTACGTGGAGCCGACGCTGTACACCCATGCGAGCAATCAGATGCGGATCGCGCAGGAGGAGATCTTCGGCCCGCATCTGACCATGATACCGTTCGGCGACGAAGCGGACGCGGTCGCCATCGCCAACGATACCAGCTACGGCCTCGCCGCCTATTTGTGGACGCGCGACATCGGCCGCGCGCATCGCGTCGCGCGCGATCTTGAAGCCGGCATGGTATGGGTGAATTCCGAGAACGTCCGCCATCTGCCGACGCCGTTCGGGGGCGTGAAGATGTCGGGTATTGGCCGCGACGGCGGCGACTATTCGTTCGAATTTTATATGGAGACGAAGAATGTCGCCATCGCCTACGACACGCACAGAATCCCGACGCTAGGCCAATGACGCCCCGGCCGCGTCGCGACGAAGCGCGCCGCCTCGATGAGGCTGCGCGCAGCCGCCAGCAGATCCGCATGATCTCGCTGCGCCATTCCGATATGACCATGGCCGACGCTTACGTCGGGAAGCGGGCGTGGCGCGAGATCGACGTCGGCGCGGGGCGCAAAGCTCGCCCCGGCGACGGGGAACCGCTCGACCACCGAAGTCCCGAAGAAACTGTTCACGCGCGTCCGTAGCGTGGCGCTGCACCTTCCCCGACGAACCGAACTGGCGGGCGCACATGCTCAAGGAGCCTGAGGGCGTCGTGCGCGAGCTGCAGCCTCTGGAGGAGGCCACGATCGAGGAGGCGTTGCGCTCGGACTACGCGCCCTGGGTCGAGTTCTCGCTTCTGACCGGGCTGCGCCGCGCCGAGACGCTGATCGCGTGGGACGACTTGGACTGGCGCGCCGGCATCATCCGCCCGACCGGGAAGCGGGCGCTCGCTGGAGCCGAAGGTCCAGGGGCCACCGACGCGCGGCCGCCCCTGGATTCTAAGCGTTCTCTCAATCGGAGTTTGCTAAACCGCGCGGCTCAGGTAGCTGCGCGACAGGGACAAGGCGTCGTCGGCGATCGACGCGGCGAATACGGCGATCTGCTCGGCGGAGCGTTCGGTCTCGACCATTTTCGCCAAAATTTCGACCTTCTGCACCAGCCCTCGCGGCGATCGCGTCCGCAGCGGCGCCAGAAACGCGATCGCCGCATCCTCGGGATTGAAGCGCGCGTCGCCTTCGGGGTCGCACGGCCGGTCTCGCGCCTTGCCGCCGGCGCCGCGATCTTCGCTGTCTCGAACGGCTTGCCAGTAGGCTTGCACCGCTTTCTTGAGCAGGCGGTCGTCGCCTGCGGGGCGCTGAGTGTTGTCCACGATCAGTTTCAACGCGGTCGCGCTCGAACTCTTACACATCTTTGGTCACCAAGGTTGGTCTCAGTGCATCGCAGGCGTCATGCCGGCGCTCCCGTCGGTCGAGCGGGAAGCGCACAGGGTTCAGCGGCAAGCTGAACATTTCGTGTGTTAAATGTGGCGAAATTTCTATACGCAAGCCCGGCGCAAGCGCTGCGGTCGCCCGCGCGCGGTGCTGAGCGCAAGCGACCCCGCGTCGCCGGGCGGCATCGCGCAACCGCGCCTTTTCGTCGCGTCGCAGACAGCGCTGTTGTCGGCGATGCGACAAAATCGCTCGCCGGCGCGTCAATTTTTTGGCGCCGCTATTGCGTTAAGCTTGCGCGACGGCGGGAGACCGCCGCCACGAGGGAAACCCGATGTCTTCGCCCATACCCGCCCTGCCGCTGCCGTTGGAAACCGACTCCCAAGTCATCCTGGGCGGCTTCGCCTTCGCCGACGGGCCGCCGCCGGCGGAACCGGGCGTCCTGGCGGTCGCGCTGCCGCTGGGCGGGCGGCTCTACCCGCTGCTCGTCACGGCCGCACAGGATCTCGCCGCGGCGGCGGCGGCGGCGCTCGAGGAGCTGCCGCAATTGCCGCATCCGCTGCGGGTCGTCTGGCTCGCCCGCGCCCAGTCGCGCCAGCGCGCCCATATCGCCCGCGATCTCGCGCGCAAATACAACCCGCCGCTGGAGGCCGAACATAGGACCGCGGCGGCGACGGCGGAAATCGCCGAACTCGTCCCCGATCGCGCCGCAGCGAGCTTCCCGCCCGCGCTTGCCGACGACGGCGAGGCCGTCGAGGAGCGCGCGCTGCACAGCCTGGTCGAAAGCTTCTACGCCGCAGGGCAGCGCGATCCCGTGCTGGGACCGGTGTTCGCCGCCGGCATCGGCGACTGGGACCGCCATATCTCGCTGATCGCCGATTTCTGGTCGCGGGCGCTCACCGGCACGACGCGCTACCAGGGCTTTCCCTATTCGGCCCACATCGGGATGGAGCTGACGCCGGAGCATTTCGAGCGCTGGGTGGCGCTGTTTTCTGAAGCCGCCGAGCGCGCCCTGCCCCCGGCGGCGGCGGCGCGCGCGATCGCCAAGGCCGCGTCGATGAGCCGCTGCTTCCAGGCGGGGCTGTGCCCCGTCGCGGGGCCTTCGAACTGAGGTTGCGCAGCGTCGCCGGGACCGGTCGCGGCGGCGTGCGGGGCTCACAAAAAAGTCATACGATATGAACTGAGTGCGTGCTAATCACGGCGGCGACAACGCCCACAAAGGGCGGCCTTTTTCTAGAGGAAACGTGGAGAGCAGAGCATGTTGAAGCTGGATTCCAGGCTTTTGCGGGCGGCCGGGTTGGCCGCCGCGGTCGGCGCGCTGGCGTTGAGCTTCGCCGCCCCGGCGCAGGCGGCCGACAAGAAGGCGCTCTATTTCGTCGTCAACGGCGCCTCGGATTTCTGGAAGGCGGCCGAGGCCGGCGTCAAGAAGGCGCAGACCGAACTGCCCAACTACACGTTGGCGCTCAAATATCCCGAGCAATCGTCCGCCGCGATCCAGAACCGGCTGATGGACGATCTCGTCGCCGCCGGCGCCGCCGGCATCATGGTGAGCGCGGTCGATCCGAAGACGCAAGGCGACGAACTCAACAAGATCGCCAGCCAAACCGTGCTGTTCACCACCGATTCCGACGCGCCCAAGACCAAGCGCATCGCCTATATCGGCTCCTCCAACGTCGACGCCGGCAAGCAGGCGGGCGAACTGATGAAGAAGGCGCTGCCCGACGGCGGCAAGTGCATGGGCTATGTCGGCCTGCCCGGCGCCGACAACGCGCGCGAGCGCATCGAAGGCATCAAGTCGGAAATCGCCGGCACCAAGATCAGCCTGGTTGACGTGCGCGCCGACGATATCGATCAGCCGCGCGCCAAGCGCAATGTCGAGGACACGCTGTCGGCCGACCCCAGCATCAACTGCATGGTCGGCATCTATTCCTACAACACGCCGCAGATCTATCAGGCGCTGAAGGAGGCGGGCAAGCTCGGCAAGATCACCATCATCGGCTTCGACGAGGATCAGGTCACGCTCGGCGGCGTCAGGGAAGGAACCATCGCCGGCACGGTCGTGCAGCAGCCGTACGAGTGGGGCTATCAGGGCATGAAGGACATGGCCAAATATATCGAAGGCGACAAGTCCTTCGTGCCAGCCAACGGCCTGATCATCATCCCGACCAAGATCATCGAGAAGGACAATGTTGATGCGTTCTGGGCCGAGCTGAAGGCGCGCCAGGGCAAGAAGTAAGGCGCTGACGTTCGCAAGGACGCTCTCCGTCATGGCCGGGCTTGTCCCGGCCATCCATGTCTATAAGCTGTGCGACGGCTCAAACCATTTGAAACTGTCCGTGTTCCCCATGGAAGCCGCCTGTTGTCTGCGCCGCGTGGATGCCCGGGACGAGCCCGGGCATGATGGGCGTTGTCGCTTCAAGCGTTGTCGTTCATGACCGCTCCCTTCCTCAAACTTGACGCCATCAGCAAGAGCTATCCCGGCGTGCAGGCGTTGAAGGGCGTCAGCTTCGAGGTCGGCAGGAGCGAGGTCGTCGGGTTGATCGGCGAGAACGGCGCCGGCAAATCGACCTTGATGAAGGTGCTCGGCGGCGTGGTCGCGCCGAGCGCAGGGGCCATCGTCATCGACGGGACGGCGCATGCGGCGCTGACGGTGCCGCTTTCGCTCGCCGCGGGCGTCGCCTTCGTGCATCAGGAACTGAACCTGTTCGACAATCTCGACGTGGCTGCCAACATCTTCATCGGCCGCGAGCCGCGCTGGGGCGGGCCGCTGCGGCTGATCGACCGCAAGGCGCTGCGGGCGCGCGTCGCGCCGCTGCTGAAGCGGCTCAGCTGCGACTTCGCGCCCGATACGCTGGTCGCCGATCTTTCGATCGCGCAAAGGCAGATGCTGGAGATCACCAAGGCGCTGTCGCTGGAGGCGCGCGTCATCATCATGGACGAGCCGACCTCGTCGCTGACGCTGACCGAGACCGACCGGTTGCTCGGCGTGATCGCCGATCTCAAGGCGAGCGGGGTCGGGGTGATCTTCATCTCGCACCGGCTCGCCGAAGTCGAGCGCTGCGCCGACCGTGTCGTCGTGCTGCGCGACGGCGAGGCGGTGGGGGCGCTCGCCCGCGCCGAGATCCGTCACGACCGCATGATCCGGCTGATGATCGGGCGCGATCTGCAAACCCTGTACACGCCGCCCAAGGCGCCGCCGGGCAAGCCGGCGCTGGAGTTGCAGGACGTCGAGACATCCGCCTATCCCGGCCGCAAGGTTTCGCTGACGCTGCGCTGCGGCGAGATCCTCGCCCTGGGCGGGCTGATGGGGGCGGGCCGCACCGAGATCGCGCGCGCGGTGTTCGGCGTCGATCCCTTGTTGGGCGGCGTCGTGCGCATCGACGGCGAGCCGGCGACGATCCGCCGGCCGCGCGACGCCATCAACCGCGGCGTCTATCTCGTGCCGGAGGACCGCAAGGCGTTCGGGCTCATCCTCGACGAAACCATAGTGGGCAACATCACGCTGCCCGATCTTGCCTCCTACGCCACCGCGACGCTGGTTGACACGGGCGCCGAGCGGCGCGCGGCGGAGGAGCAGAAGCATTCGCTGCGCATCAAGGCGCCCGATGTCGAGACGCTGGTCAGCGCCATGTCGGGCGGCAATCAGCAGAAGGTCGTGCTCGGCAAGTGGCTGGCGATGAACCCGCGCGTGGTCCTGTTCGACGAGCCGACGCGCGGGGTCGACGTCGGCTCCAAGTCGGAGATCTACGCGCTGATGCGCGCGCTGGCCGACCGCGGCGTCGCGATCCTGATGATCTCCTCCGACATGGAGGAGGTGATCGGCGTCTCCGACCGCGTCGCCGTCATGCACGAGGGGAGAATCGCGGGCGTGCTGGCGCGCGATCAGATGAGCCAGGACAACATCATGTCGCTGGCGGTCGGCAAACGGCTGCAATGAGGGGCTTATGAAAAAGGATTTGGGGCTGCTGCTGTTGATCCTGCTGGTCGGGACCATCGTGGCCGTCATCAACCCGCGCTTCGTCTCGCCGCTCAACATCTCCAACACCGCCAACCTGATCGGGCTCTACGGCCTGTTCTCGATCGGCGAAGGTTTCGTCATCATCACCGGCGGCATCGATCTCTCGATCGGCTCGGTATTTGCGCTGCTCGGCGTGGTGTTCATCCAGCTCATCAACGCCGACGGCCTGAACTGGATGCTGGCGTCGGCCATTGTCATCGCCCTGGGAGTTCTGATCGGCCTCATCCACGGCTTTCTCATCACGCGGGCGCATCTGCAGCCGTTCGTCGTCACGCTGTGCGGCCTGCTGATCTATCGCGGCGTGGCGCGCTATTATACCGACGACGGGACGGCGGGATTCGACTTCGGCACCAGCTACCCGACGCTGGAGTGGCTGACGACGGGGCGGGTCTACGGCGTGCCCAACAGCTTCGTCGCCTTCGTCGCGGTGGCGATTGTGATGGCGATCGTGCTGCACCGCTCGGTGTTCGGCCGCTATCTGTTCGCGGTCGGCAAGAACGAGGAGGCGGCGCGCTATTCCGGCGTCAACGCCCGGGCGGTGATCTTCGCGGCCTATGTGATCTGCTCGGGGATCGCGGCGATCTCGTCGATCTATTTCGCCATGTATACGCGCTCGATCTCGCCGGCCTCGCATGGCACCTTCTACGAATTGTACGGCATCGCCGCGGCGGTGCTCGGCGGCTGCTCGCTGCGCGGCGGCGAGGGCTCGGTGCTGGGCGTCGTGCTCGGCGCGGTGCTGCTGCAGATCCTGCAGAATCTGGTCAACCTGCTCGGCATCCCGTCCTCGCTCAATTTCGCCGTGATGGGCGGGGTGATCCTGATCGGCGTGCTGGCGGACGCGCAGTTGCAGCGGTTTCGCGCCAGGCGGGTCGGGCGCGGCAAGGACGCCGCCGCCGTTCCCTCACCCCTCCAGGCGGAGGGCTAGCGCAAGGTCTGGCGGCCCAGCGGCTCGACGAATCGGAATTAGAACAATTTCAAATTGTAGGCCGATGGCTTGATTTCGCGGCCCGCGCACACGACTGATAGGAGGCGCCGAATTCACGGCGCCGACCGGAGTCGAAGAAAATGCGGGTTGGGATTGCTCTACTGGCCGCGGCGCTGCTGGCCTCGACTTGCGCCGAGGCCAAGGAAATCCCGATCGGCGAGGAGCAGCATCCGCCCGGGATGACGGTGGGCGCCGTCTATCTGCAGCCGATCGAGATGGAGCCGGAGGGCATGATGCGCCCCGCCGCCGATTCCGACGTCCATCTCGAGGCCGACATCCATGCCGCCAAGGGCAACGTCAACGGCTTCGCCGAGGGCGACTGGCTGCCCTATCTCGTCGTCAACTACGAATTGACCAAAGACGGCGGCGCGACGCAGAAGGGCGCGCTGATGCCGATGGTGGCCAGCGACGGCCCGCATTACGGCGACAACGTCAAGCTGCAGGGCCCCGGCAAGTACAAGATGAAGCTGACCATCGCGCCGCCCTCCGCCGATCCCCACAACATGTTCGGCCGCCACGTGGATAAGGAGACCGGCGTCGGCCCGTGGTTCCAGCCGGTGACGTTCGATTACGATTTCGTCTTCGCCGGCACGGGCAAGAAGGGCGCCTATTGATGAAGCGGGCGGGGCTCGCCGCGCTGGTCGCCTTCGCCTGCGCTCCGGCGCTGGCGGAGGACGAGCCGACGTTTCAGATCACGTTCAAGGGCGGCGTGATCGCGCCCAAGCGCCTGGAAGTTCCGGCGAAAACCCGGTTCCGGCTGGAGATCAGCAACCAGGACGATACGCCGGCCGAGTTCGAAAGCGTCGAGCTGCACAAGGAGAAGGTGCTGGCGCCGCATTCGCAGACCGTGATGGTGATCCGCACGCTGGACCCCGGCGAATACAACTTTTTCGACGATTTCCACCCCGGGGCCGAGCCCGCGGTGCTGGTGGCGAAGTAGGTCATGCAGAGCTTCAACATCGCCTTCGTGCTGTGGCGCGAGAGCATCGAGGCGCTGCTGGTGATCGGCATCCTCAACGCCTGGATCGGCCACCGCCCGGAGGGCGAGCGCCGGCAGGGCCGGATCTGGCTGTGGTCGGGCGTCGGTGTCGGCCTCATCGGGGCGGCGGCGCTCGCGGCCGGGCTGGTCACCATCGGCGAGGAGTTGAGCGACGACGCGCAGGTCTATTTCCAGACGGCCATCGTGCTGTTCGCGGCGGCGCTGATCGTGCAGATGGTGTTTTGGATGCGCCGCCACGGCCGCACGCTGAAGCGCGAGCTGCACGCCAAGCTCGATTCCGCGGCCGACCGGGCGAGCTGGGTCGCGGTGTTCTTGCTGGCCGCGGTCGCGGTGATCCGCGAAGGCTCCGAGGCGGCGGTGTTTCTGTATGGCGCCATGGTCAGCGCCGGGACTTCGCTGTGGCGCTCCGTGCTCGCCGCCGGCATCGGTTTTGCACTGGCGCTGGCGAGCTACGGACTGTTGCAGGCGGGGGCGCGCGTTTTCTCCTGGCAGGCATTCTTTCGTGTGACCGAGATCATGTTGTTGCTGCTCGCCGGCGCCCTATTGCTGACCGGGATCGACAATCTCATCTCGCTCGGCCTCGTGCCGCAACTCTCGGGCCGCATATGGGACACCTCGAAGATTCTGACCGACGGGGGCGCGCTCGGCGGCTTGATCTCGGCGCTGACCGGCTACCGGGCCAAACCCGTTCTCGTTCAGCTCCTCGTGCTGGGGGGCTACTGGATCGCGATGATATGGCTACTCAGACGTCCTCGCTCCGGCTCGTGAGCGCCACGCCGCCGCGCGCGCGCGGGCTGATCGAGCCGCTCGGCCTATGGCTGCGCGAGCATCAGCGCGCCATCCGCCGGCTGCAATGGGGCGTGATCGCGATCTATGCGGCGCTGGTGATCGTCCCCGCGCTGGCGCCGGCGCCGACGCGCGGCTCGCATATCTGGTCGGACGTGGTGCTGTTCGCGCAATTCGCCTTCTGGGGCGTTTGGTGGCCGTTCGTGCTGGTCTCCATGGTGCTGATGGGGCGGACGTGGTGCGGCGTGTTCTGCCCCGAGGGCGCGCTGACCGAAATGGTCAGCGCGCGCGGGCTCGGGCGCTCGACGCCGCGCTGGATGAAGTGGAAGGGCTGGCCGTTCACCGCCTTCGTCTGCACGACGATCTACGGACAGATGGTCAGCGTCTATCAATATCCGCTGCCGGTGGTGATCATCCTGGGCGGTTCGACGCTGGGGGCGATGGCGGTCGGTTACGTCTACGGCCGCAACAAGCGTGTCTGGTGCCGCTACCTGTGCCCCGTCAACGGCGTGTTCGGCCTGCTGGCGAAGCTGGCGCCGGTGCATTACGCGGTCGACCGCCGCGTCTGGGACAATTGGCCGCGTCACGCTAGAACGCCGGCGCTCGATTGCGCGCCGCTGGTGCCAGTGCGCAACATGCAAGGCGGCGCGGCCTGCCACATGTGCGGCCGCTGCGCCGGGTTCAAGGACGCCGTCGCGTTGCAGGCGCGGTCAAGCTCGCGCGAGGTCGTCGAAGTCGCCGGCCAGGAGGCCAAACCCTGGGAGACGGCGTTGATTGTCGTCGGCCTGCTCGGCGTCGCGCCGGGCGCATTCCTCTGGTCGTCGAGCCCCTGGTTGATCGGCGCCAAGCAGAGGCTGGCGGAATGGCTGATCGGCCACGACATGACGTGGTGGCTGGAGCCGCATCTGCCGTGGTGGATTCTCACCAACTACCCCGCCAATAACGACGCGCTGTCGCCGTTGGATGGTGGGCTGCTGGTCGCCTATATCGCAGCGACGGCGATAGGGCTCGGGGCGGTGATCTATGGCTGTCTCGCGCTCGGCGCGCGGGCGCTCGGACGCTTCGACGCGGCGCGGCTGCATCACCTGGCGCAGAGCCTGATCCCGATCGCCGGCTGCGGCGTATTCCTGGGGCTTTCCGCGACCACGTTGTCGCAGTTGCGCGCCGATGGGCTGTCGCTCGCCTTCGTCGCGCCGCTGCGGATCGCGCTGCTGGCGGGGGCGTCGGCGTGGAGCGTGAGCCTCGCCTGGGGCGTTTCCGGCCGCTACGCGCGCGCCCTGCCCCGTGCGATGGCGACGGCGGCGGTCGGCGGCGCCGTTGCGGTCAGCGCGTTCAACTGGGTGCTGATGTTCTGGATCTGGTAGACGCGGGGGCGCAAGGCGTAGACTCCGGCGCGGAGGCACGCATGAAGCCGCATATCGTCTGTCACATGATCGTCTCGCTCGACGGTCGCATCCTGACCGGCCGTTGGTCGCAAAGCCCTGACGGGAGCCGCGCCGACTGGTCGGCGGTCTACGGCGCGATCCACGAGCAGCTCGAGGTCGAGGGCTGGATCGTCGGGCGGGTCAGCATGGCCGAGATGAGCCGCGCCGGGCCGCATCCGCCGGAAAACTTCGCGGCGCCGGAGCGGCCGCGCCATTTCGCCACCCGGTCGGCCTCCACTTACGCCATCGCAGTCGATCCTGCAGGGAAGCTGCATTTCGATGGCCCCGACATCGCCGGCGACTCCGTCGTGGTGTGGCTCGGCGGCGACGTCGCCGACGCGCATCTGGCGGAGCTGGCGGCGGACGGGGTGTCCTATGTCGTGTCGCCCACGCCGCAGGTCGATCTCGCGGCGGCGCTGGAGGCGATGCACGAGGAACTCGGCGTCGCCCGGCTCGCGCTGGAAGGCGGCGGCGGGGTCAATGCGGCGTTCTTCGCCGCTGGGCTGGTCGACGAGGTGAGCCTGTTGGTCGCCCCGGCGCTGGACGGGTCGTACGACAGCCGCGCGCTGGTCGACGGCGTCGCGCTGGCGGGGCTGGCGCAGCTATCGCTGACTTCGTGCGAGAAGCTGGAGCACGGGCTGGTCCACCTGCGCTACGCCGTGTCTCGGCCTTAGCGCATATGACGCTTGACCAGCAGCCAAGCGCAGGCCGCAGCGGCGAGCCCGGCGAGCGCGATGACGGCGCCGAGCGGCCGCGGCGTGCCGTCGGCGAAGGCGCCGAGCAGGCCGGAGCCGGCGACGCCCGCACCGTATTGCAGCGCGCCGACCAGCGCCGAGACGGTTCCGGCGCGGCGCGGGTAGTTCGCCATCGCGCCGCCGATGGAATTGGCGATGACCAGCCCGTTCATGGCGGTGAACACGAACAGCGGCGCGACGAGGCCGACAAGGCCGCCGAACCCGGTGAAGGCGGCGTAGGCGGCCCACAGGCCCGACAGCGCGGCGAACGTCGCGCCCAGCCGCAGCGGCGTGACAAGGCCCCAGCGAATCACCTGACGTGCGTTGATCAGGTTGGTCGCCATGATGCCGAGAATGCCGGCGCCGAACACGATGGCGTAGGTCTGCGGGCTCAGCTTGTAATAGTCGATATAGGCGAAGGCCGACCCCGCGACATAGGCGAAGACGCCGAAATACAGCGCCGACCCCGCCATCGCGAAGCCCATCACCCTGACGTCGCCGAGCAGGCGGTAGTAGGCGCGCAGCGAATTCGACAGCTTGTCGCGCCGGCGCCGCTCGCGCGGCAGCGTCTCGGGCAGCGTCAGCAGCGCCAGCAGCGCCGCGACGCCGATCGCCACCAGCAGCCAGAAGATCCACGGCCAGGAGGCGAAACGCAGCACCTGCGCGCCGACGATCGGCCCGATCAGCGGCGCGATCGCCATGACGACGATCAGCGACGACAGCATCTGCGCCGCGCGCGGGCCGGTGTAGAGATCGCGCACCATGGCGCGCGCCAGCACGACGCCGGCGCAGGCCCCGACCGCCTGCACCAGCCGCCACGCGATCATGCCCGATGCGGTTGTCGACAGCGCGCAGCCGGCGGAGCCGACGATGAACAGCACGATGCCGAGCGCGACGGGGCCGCGGCGGCCGTAGCGGTCGCCGATCGGACCCCACAGCAACTGCCCGAGGCTGAAGCCGATGAGATAGCCGGAGATGGTCCACTCCATCACGCCGGCGTCGGTGTGCAGCGAATCCGCCATCGACGGCAGCGCCGGGAGATAGAGATCGGTCGAGATCGGGCCGAACGCCATCAGGGCGCTGAGGATGGCGAGCGTGCCCAGGCTGCGGCGCTCGGCCGCCGCCGATTCCGGCTTGGCGCGCAAGGTGAGCGCGGCGGCCTCGGCCTCTTGGGGCGCGTAGTCCGACATCAAGGCGCCCTCGGCCGCCGGCTTGCGCCGCCAGCGTTTCCACATCCGCTCATGGCTGATCACCTGTTCTCCCGCTGCGCGGGATGTTCAGCGCTTTGTAGGGCAAGTCGTCGCGCTTGGCGAATAAAGCTATGTGAACGGCAATTTACGGCCAGGATTTGGCGACCAGCGTCAGCACGTCGTATTGCGCGACGATGCGCCCGTCCTGGCTGGAAACCTTGCAGTCCCAGCGGACTTCGCCGTGGTCGGCGGACGGACGGGGATTGATCTCCTTGCAGGTCAGCGTCGCGCGCAGCGCATCGCCGGGCTTTACGGGGGTGAGGAAACGCAGGTTGTCGACGCCGTAATTGGCGAGCACGGGACCCGGCGCCGGGTCGACGAACAGCCCCGCCGCGAACGACAGGATGAGGTAGCCGTGCGCGACGCGGCCGCCGAACAGCGGGTTGGCCTTGGCCGCCGACTCGTCCATATGGGCGTAGAACGTGTCTCCCGTGAAGGCGGCGAAATGCTCGACGTCTTCGAGCGTGACCATGCGGCTTGCCGTCACGACGCGGTCGCCGAGCCGCAGCTCGGCGAGCGACTTGCGGAACGGATGGACGCCTTCCACCGTCGGCGCGCCCTCGATCCAGCGGCCGGCGACGGCGCTCAGCAGGCGCGGCGTCCCCTGCACGGCGGTGCGCTGCATGTAGTGCTTTACGGCGCGCAGGCCGCCGAGCTCCTCGCCGCCCCCTGCCCGGCCGGGGCCGCCATGCGTAAGGCCGGGCAGCGGCGAGCCGTGGCCGGTCGAGCTTTTGGCGCTGGCGCGATTGCCGATCATGACGCGGCCGTGGAACGGCGCGAGGCCGAGCGTCAGTTCGCGGGCTATCTCCGGGTCGTCCGTGAACACCGAGGCGACCAGCGAGCCCTTGCCGCGCCGCGCCAGTTCTATCGCCTCGTCGGCGTCGTCGTAGGGCATGACAGTGCTGACGGGGCCGAAGGCCTCGACGTCGTGCACGGCGCGGGCTCGGCCGGGCTGGTCGCAATAGAGCAGCACCGGATTGAGGAAGGCGCCGCGCTCGGCGTCGCCCGAGACGATGCGGACGGCGCCGGGATCGCCGGCGACGATCTCCGCCTCGGCCGTGAGTTCGCGGATGCGGGCGCGCACCTCGTCGCGCTGCGCGAGGCTGGCGAGCGGCCCCATGCGGACGGTCTCGTCGCGGGGGTCGCCGACCTTCGTGCTGGCGAGGCGGGCGCCGATCGCCTCGACGACGGCTTGCGCGAACGCGCGGGGCGCCAGCACGCGGCGGATCGCGGTGCATTTCTGCCCGGCCTTCGCCGTCATCTCGCGCACCACCTCTTTGACGAACAGGTCGAACTCCGGCGAGCCGGGCCGCGCGTCGGCGCCGAGGATGGCGGCGTTGAGGCTGTCGGCCTCCATGGCGAAGCGCGTGGATTGCGCGACCAGGACGGGATGGCTGCGCAGCCGCCGGCCGGTCTCAGCCGAGCCGGTGAAGGTGACGACGTCCTGGCCGGTCACATGGTCGAGCAAATCGCCGACGCCGCCGCAGATCAGTTGCAACGCGCCTTGCGGCAGCACGCCGGATTCGACGATGCGGCGGACTGTCAGCTGCGTGAGATAGGCCGTCTGGCTGGCGGGCTTGACGATGGCGGGGACGCCGGCGAGCCAAGTCGGCGCGAGCTTCTCCAGCATGCCCCAGACGGGAAAGTTGAAGGCGTTGATGTGCACCGCCGCGCCGGTCAGCGGCGTCAGGATGTGCTGGGCGGAGAAACTGTCGTCACGGGAGAGGCTCTCGACGCCGCCGTCGAGCCAGACCCGGGCGTTCGGCAGGTCGCGGCGGCCGCGCGAGGCGTAGGCTGCAAGCGTGCCGATACCGCCCTCGATGTCGAGGGCGCCGTCGGCGCGGGTCGCGCCGGTCGCCAACGAGAGCGCGTGCAGCTCTTCCTTGCGCTCGGTCAGGTAGGCCGCGAGCGCCTTGAGAATGGCGGCGCGCTCGGGAAACGTCAGCTTGCGCAAGGCCGGGCCGCCGATCTCGCGCGCATGGGCGAGCGCGGCGGCGAAGTCGAGGCCGGAGGAGTCCACGCTCGCCGCCGGCTCGCCGGTCGCGGCGTCGAGCACGAGCTGGCCAGTCCCGGCGCCGCGCGCCCAGCGCCCGCAGGCGTAGCTCTCGAGCGGACGGATGCGGGCGGCTTCGGCGGCGGTCATCTCGGTCTCCGGGCTGGATCGCGACTTACGCCGCGGCCGTGGCGCCCGCAACACGCGGCCTGAACTTCACGATTAATTTCGAGCTGGGGTTTGAAAGTCCAAAGGTCGGATGCGTTATGCTGACCGCGGGCGCCGCTGAGCCGGCGGGCCAACGCGGTTTTGCTCAGGAGGAATAGGTGTTTCTCATTACTCGTCATTGTCATGCTGTAGTTGCGGCGGCCGGGATGGCGGCGGCCCTGGCGGTCTTTGCCGCCGATCCCGCCTATGCGGCTGGCCCGTTCCGCCCGTTCCTGGGCAGCTGGCGCGGGACCGGCGAAATCACCTCGTTCGACGGCCGCAGGGAGCCGATCTCCTGCCGGGCGACCTACGAGGGCGGTGACGGCGACCGATCCCTGTCGCAAACGCTGGTGTGCGCCAGCGACGCCTTCCGCCTCAACATCGAAAGCAGCGCGGTGGCCGAAGGCGGCGGCTTGCGCGGCGAGTGGCGGGAGACGACGCGCGGTGTGCAAGGGACCCTGTCGGGCTCGATCGGCGGCGGCGATTTCGAGGGCGAGGTCGACGGCGGCGGCTTCACCGCGCGGATCTCGCTGCGCGTCAACGGCCGCAAGCAGGCCGTGTATATCCGGCCTTCGGCGGGCGACATCAAAGGCGTCGATATCGTGCTGACACGGTCGAGGTAGAGCGGTCGGGGGTTGGAACAAGCGGCCGGGCGCGCCGTCGCCCCCGGGAGCTTTCGCGGCGACGACAAGCGTTGTCTACCGCTCTATCCGCCGTCATGCGGCGGCTGCAACGCCGCCGCCAGTGCATAAGCCGTGTTGACCAGCGCGACATGGCTGAACGCCTGCGGGAAATTGCCGAGCATGCGGCGCTCGGCGTGATCGTATTCCTCGGCCAGCAGGCCGACGTCGTTGCAAAGGCCGATCAGCCGCTCGAACATCGCCCGCGCCTCGTCGAGCCGGCCCTGCATCACCAGCACGTCGACATACCAGAAGCTGCAGGCGAGAAACGCGCCCTCGCCGGGCGGCAGGCCGTCGGCTTGCGAACTCGGCTGCTCGTAGCGCAGCACGAAGCCGCCCTTCATCAGCCGTCGCTCGATGGCGCTGACCGTGCCGACGATGCGGGGATCGTCGGCCGGCAGGAAGCCGACGATCGGCGCCCGCAGCACGCTGGCGTCGAGGATGTCGGCGCCATAATATTGCATGAACGCGCCGACCTTGGAGTCGAAGCCGCGGGCGCAGATTTCGGCGTGGATCTCGTCGCGCAGCTGGCGCCAGCGCGCGATCGGGAAACGGTCGCCGAAGCGCGAAAACCCTTTGACCGCGCGGTCGAACGCGACCCACGCCATCAGCTTGGAATGGACGAAGTGGCGCGGCTCGCCGCGCACCTCCCAGATGCCCTCGTCGGGCTGGCGCCAGACCGCCTCGACATGTTCGAGCGTGGCGAGCCCGACTTGCAGGAAGGGCGGCGTCTTGCGGTGGAAGCTGGTTTCGTGCGGCTCGAGATGGGAGCCGCTGCGATGCAGCACGTCGATGACTTCGCCGTAGACGTCGAGCTGAAACTGGTTGGAGGCGGCGTTGCCGATGCGCACCGGCTTGGAGCCTTCATAGCCCTTGAGCCAGGGCAGTTCGCGCTCGTCGATGAAGCGCTCGCCGCTGACGCCGTACATGATCTGCGCCTGCTGCGGCGCGCCGGCGACGGCGCGAACGAGCCAGTCGCGCCACGCCATCGCCTCGTCCCAGTAGCCCGCCGTCATCAGCGCCTGCAGGGTCAGGCTGGAATCGCGCAGCCAGCAGAAGCGGTAGTCCCAGTTGCGCACGCCGCCGATATGCTCGGGCAGCGAGGTCGTCGGCGCGGCGATGACGCCGCCGGTCTCAGCGAAAATGAGCGCCTTCAGCGTCAGCAGCGAACGCTGCGCCTGGTTAAACCACGGCATGTCGTCGCGACACTGCGAGGCCCAACGGGTCCAGAACTCGCGCGTGCGCGCCAGCGCGTCGTCGACGTCGCAAGGCGGCGGGATCTCGGCGACCGAGGCGACGCATTGCAGGGTGAAGGCGACGCGCTCGCCTGCGGCGACCTTGAGATGCGACAGCGTGCGCATGTTCCGCCCGACGCTGTGCGCTTGGGTGCGGAACACCAGCTTGAGCGGCCCGGCGGTCGCAATCAGCTCGCGATGCGGTCCGCGCGCGACCCAGGGCATGGTAAGTCCGTAGTCGAAACGGATCACCAGCTCCGAGGTCATGGCGACCTCGCCCTCGAGGCCGCGCACGATCCGCACGAGCGTCGGATGCGGCGCGCCGGGCGCGAGGAAGTCGGTCAGCTCGACGACGCCGTCGCTGGCGCGATGCATGGTCGTCAGGATCATGGTCGGGCCGAGATAGGCGCGGGACGGCTCGGCGCGCTCGTCGTCGGGCGCGATGCGCCAGCGGCCGTTCTCCGGCGCGCCCAAGAGCGCGGCGAAGCAGGCGGCGGAATCGAAGCGCGGCCAGCACAGCCAGTCGATAGAGCCGTCGCGCGAAATGAGCGCGGCCGAGCGGCAATCGCCGATCAGAGCATAATCCTCGATTCGCGCCATGCCGAGCGCTCCCCGCCGTGACCCATGCTAGAAACCGACGTCCCGGCGATTTGATCCCGCCGGGGCCGCCGGCGCGCTATGAGAAGCGCAGCGGCGCCGCGAAACGACTACGGGAGCGTGGTCATGATCGCCGAACATTTCATTCTATCGCGCAACGGCTGGGCGCCCAACAATCCCCGGCTGGCGGTGATCGTCTACCGGCGCGCGGCGCGCGAGGCCGGCGCGCGGGAAGCGGCGGCGGCGTTCGAGACGCTGTTTGCGCGCAACGGCTGGCCGCCGAAATGGCGCGACGGCGTGTTCGACTATCACCATTATCATTCGACGGCGCACGAGGCGCTCGGAATCGCTGCGGGTTGGGCGCGGCTGCTGCTGGGCGGACAGGGCGGCCGGGAGGTCAAGGTCGCCGCCGGCGATGCGGCGCTGCTGCCGGCGGGAACTGCGCATCGCCAGGTCGAGGCGAGCCCGGATTTCCTCGTCGTCGGGGCCTATCCCGCCGGCCAGAGTTTCGACATTCTCACCCGCGCGCCTTCGGCGCAGGAGGAGCGGGCGATGGCCGCGCTCGGCTGGCCCGATTGCGATCCCGTCAGCGGGGCGCAGGGTCCGCTGACGCGGCTGTGGCGCTGAGGGCGCTCGCGCCGCGGCGGAGCCGTTTGACAAGGAGAGGCCATGCCAGCTTACCGAATCGCCGCCATTCCCGGCGACGGGATCGGCGCCGAGGTCGTCGACGCCGGCGTCGAGGTTTTGACCGCGCTGGCCGAGCGCGAGGGCTTCGCGCTGAGCTTCGACCGGTTCGACTGGGGCGGCGAATATTACAAGAGGCATGGCCGCATGATGCCGCAGGACGGGCTCGAGCAGATCCGCCGACACGACGCGATCCTGTTCGGCTCGGCCGGCCATCCCGAGATCCCCGATCACGTCACGCTGTGGGGCCTGCGGCTGGCGATCTGCCAGCCGTTCGACCAATACGCCAATGTGCGGCCGACGCGGATGCTGCCGGGAATCACGTCGCCGCTGCGCAACGTCGCGGGGCCGGAGCTCGACTGGGTGATCGTGCGCGAGAACTCGGAGGGCGAATATTCCGGGGTCGGCGGGCGGGTGCATCGCGGTTTGCCCGAGGAGGCGGCGACCGACGTCTCGCTGATGACGCGGGCGGGCGTCACCCGCATCATGCGCTTCGCGTTCCGGTTGGCGCAGGGCCGGCCGCGCAAGCTGCTGACCGTCGTCACCAAATCGAACGCGCAGCGTCACGCGATGGTGATGTGGGACGAGATCGCGGCGGAAGTGGCGTTGGAGTTCCCGGACGTGACGTCAGACAAGATGCTGGTCGACGCCATGACCATGCGGATGACGCTGAAGCCGCAGACGCTCGACACGATCGTCGCCACCAACCTTCACGCCGACATATTGTCCGATCTCGCGGCGGCGCTGGCGGGTTCGCTCGGGATCGCGCCGACCGCCAATCTGAACCCGGAGCGCAAGTTCCCGTCGATGTTCGAACCGATCCACGGCTCCGCCTTCGACATCATGGGCAAGGGGATCGCCAACCCGATCGGGACGTTTTGGTCGGCGGCGCTGATGCTGGAGCACCTGCGCGAGACGGCGGCGGCGGCGCGGCTGATGCGCGCGGTCGAGCGCGTCACCGCCGATCCCAGGCTGCATACGCCCGATCTCGGCGGGGCTGCGACGACGCGGGAGGTCACCGACGCGGTGATCGCGGCGGTGCGCGGCGATAATGGGTGAAGCGCGCTTGGCCTTCTCCCTCTCCCCAATGGGGAGAGGGGATTGCGCCCGCCTTACTCCGCCGCCATCGCCGGCAGTTGCGCGAGGGACGCCTCGAGCAACGCGTGGTCGTAATCCTGGTCGATCAGCTTGCCGGCGAAATAGTCGGTGTAAGCCTGCATGTCGAAATGGCCGTGGCCCGACAGGTTGAACAGGATCGTCGGCGTGGTTCCCTCCTCGCGCGCCTTCACCGCCTCGTCGATCGCCGCCCGCACCGCATGGTTGGATTCCGGCGCCGGCACGATGCCCTCGGCGCGCGCGAACATGACGCCGGCCTCGAAGCACGGGTTCTGATGATAGGCGCGCGCCTCGATCAGGCCCTGCGCCAGACAATGGCTCACCATCGGCGCCATGCCGTGATAGCGCAGGCCGCCGGCGTGGAAGCCGGGCGGAACGAAGGTCGAGCCGAGCGTGTGCATCTTGACCAGCGGCGTCAGATGCGCGGTGTCGCCGAAGTCGAAGGCGTAGCGGCCGCGGGTCAGCGACGGGCAGGCCGCGGGCTCCACCGCCATGATGCGGGTGTTCAGCTTGTCGCGGATCTTGGCGCCGATGAACGGGAACGCCAGCCCCGCGAAGTTGGAGCCGCCGCCGGCGCAACCGATGACGACGTCGGGGTAGGCGTCGGCCATCTGCATCTGCTCGATCGCCTCGGTTCCGATCACCGTCTGATGCAGCAGCACATGGTTGAGCACCGAGCCGAGCGCGTACTTGGTGTCGTCGCTCTGCGCCGCGACTTCCACGGCTTCAGAGATCGCCATGCCGAGCGAGCCCGGCGAATCCGGGTTTTGCGCCAGGATGGCGCGGCCGCTCGCCGTCTCCATGCTGGGGCTGGCGACGCAGGTGGCGCCGTAGGTCTCCATCAGCGCCCGGCGATACGGCTTCTGATTGTAGGAGACCCTGACCATGTAGATCTTGACTTCGAGCCCGAACAGGCCGCCGGCGAAGGCGAGCGAGGAGCCCCACTGGCCGGCGCCCGTCTCGGTCGACAGCTTCTTCACGCCTGCTTCTTTGTTGTAGAAAGCCTGGGCGACGGCGGTGTTGGGCTTGTGCGAGCCGGCGGGGCTGACGCCCTCGTATTTGTAGAAGATGCGGGCGCCGGTGCCGAGCTTCTTCTCCAGCGCGCGGGCGCGGTAGAGCGGCGTCGGGCGCCACATGCGATAGATGTCGCGAACGGGCGTCGGGATCTCGATCTCGCGCTCGGTCGAGACTTCCTGCGCGATGAGCGCCATCGGGAACAGCGGGGCGAGATCGGCGGGTCCGATCGGCTGGCCGGTGCCGGGGTGCAGCGTCGGCGGCGGCGGCGGCAGGTCGGCCGCGACATTGTACCAGGTCTTCGGAATCCGGTCTTCGCTGAGTTGATAGCGCAGTTGCTCGGGCATCGGTGTGCCTCCCCGTGGACGGCGTCATGCGCCCGCTCCTTGGCCGGGACGGACGCGAAATGCGGGCCTTGGTTGCCAACATACAGCCCTGAGCGGCGTGCGCTAGATCAAACCGCGCCGGGGCGTGACGCCGCGGCTCAAAGGCGTTTTGGCGCAGGAGAAGCGCTACGAGGCGAGCGTCAGCGGTTCGCAGGAGAGCGCGGCCCACCAGGTCTTCAAGGCGGCGAGATCGGGCGCCAGCGGCGCGTAGAGGTCCTGCGCGAACGCATCCCACGCCTGGCGGAACCGCAGCGGCACGCAGACGAGCACCGGCAACCCCTGCGCCGCCGCCTCGCCGAGTTCGCTCAGCACGCCGCCGCCGTCGCATTCGAGCTTGCCGAAGCGATTGACGACGATGAGGTCGGGCGCCTGCGCGATGGCGCGGCCGATCCGCGCGGCGGCGACGGCCACCGCTGCGCTGTCGAGGCGGCAGCCGGAGGCGCCGGCGCCGAGGTCCTGCATGATCGCAATCTGCGCCCCGGTCTCGAGGTCGCGCAACCAGACGTCGTGTTGCGCCGAGCCCTTGATGTCGGCGAATTCCTGCACGAAGCCGGCGACGCGGGCGCCTTGCGCTTGCGTGAAAGCGACGAAAGCGCGCACCGCCGCGTCGACGTCGTCGTTGCGATCGAACAGCACCGCCGCGAGCCGGCTCGGGGCCCGCTGCGCAAACGCCTCCGCCGCATCTGGCTGCATGGCTGCGATGTTCCTCCACGTGCGGAAGGTACAGCACAACGGGCTGGACAGAAAGGCGGTCGCGGAGCGCCGGGCGGCCAAGCCAGTCCCAGCGCAACATAGGTTAACCGCTGCACGAGTAGTTTGCATTTCGTCTCAGAATATTGACATTTTGTCCGGGGGAATTGTCATGCGTAAATAGTACGTTAAAGTCGCGCTGAGGCTGAGGCGCAAGACTAGTTACTTGAGCGCGGAAAGTTTCGTGCGGTGTTTATAATGCCCACGTGAATAAAACTAAAAATAAATGGCAAGGCCTCCAACTTTTTAGTTTGTATAAGGGGGATTTTTATGGCGACTAGTACACGACCCGGCAGGTCGGGCGATATGAACTGGGCGGCTAAAACCAGTTGCTCTCCCGATCTCGCCGCGACCCGCAGTAGTGACGCAATAACTTTGCGTAAGGACGTCCGATTCCGGATGGGTCGCCGTTGGCGTTTGCAAGGCATCTTACAACCAGAAGCCTGCAGCCAAAATGTAACGCTTTGTCTCAATTATTTTGCAATCCTTCTAAATTCGTTTGAGAACGAGACGAAAGTGCATTAACGGATCTTGCAAACAAACTTCTTCCCGAGATTTAACCCATTCGTTAACTGGGGTTTTCCATGCCGACGATCACCGACACCGACATTACCGTTTCCGGCGGCGCAAACTATGTTAACGCCTTCAACGACAGGGCGTCGCAGACGCTGAACGGAACCGGAGCAACACCGGATTCGACTATATATATCTACGTTTATCTAAATGGCTCGACCACACCTTATGAGACCCTGAGTACGACCGCCAACGACTCCGGCGTCTGGAGCTACAGGATCGGCGCTCTCCCGAGCGGAAACGTCAGTATTGTCACGACAGCGGAAGACAGTGGCGGCAACGATACCTCGGCAGGCACGCTGAATATCACGGTGGACAAGATCGCGCCCGCCGCGCCCACCATCACGGACTCGGCTGTCGTCAACGGCTACGTCGACGCTGCGAACGACACCTCCGCACAGACGCTCAGCGGCACGGCGGAAACGGGTAGCACAGTCAACATCTATGGGACCGACGGGTCGCTGGTGGCGAGCGTCGTCGCAGCGAACGGAACGTGGAGCTACCAGATCGGCCATCTGGTCAGCGGCGACTATTCCTACGCCGTGACCGCGACGGATCCCGCGGGCAACATCAGTTCGTCGAACCAGCTGAGCTTCACGGTGGCGGCGACCGGGCCCAGCACGCCGATGATCGGCGACAGCGAGGTGATCAACAACTACGTCAACGCGGCGCACGACAGTCCGCACCAGACCCTTTCGGGAACGGCCGACGCCGGCGACACCGTCGATATCTACCTGAACGGCTCCGCCACGCCGAGCTACACGACCACGGCCGACGGCAGCGGAAATTGGAGCGTCACCGTCGGCGCCCTGGCCAACGGAAGCTACAGCTACATCGCGACGGCGACGGACAATGCGGGCGACTCCGCATCGAGCGCCGCCCTGAAATTCACGGTCGACACTTCCGCCCCCTCCGCGCCCACCATCGGCGACAGCGCGATTTCCAACGGCTATGTGACGTTGGGGAACCAGACTCTGACCGGAACCGCGCAAGCGGGCAGCACGGTCAATATCTCAGGAGAAAACGGGACCCTCAACACGACGGTCACCGCGAACAGCTCGGGCGTCTGGACCTACCAGGCCGATGGCCTGTCGGATGGCGCGCAATCCTTTAGCGTTACGGCGACGGACCCGGCGGGCAATGTCAGCCCGTCGAACGCGCTGAGCTTCACGGTGGACACCAGCACGCCAGCCGCGCCGACGATCACGGACAACGCCGTCGCCACCTCGGGCGTGGTAAACTATGTCAACGCGGCCCACGACAACGCGTCGCAGACCCTGTCCGGCACGGCGGTCGCGGGCAACACGGTCAATGTCTATCTGAACGGTTCGACGACGCCGTCGTATACGGTGATCGCCAACGGCAGCGGCGCCTGGAGCGTGCCGGTTGGGGCGCTTGCCACCGGCGCCTACGACTACACGGTGACGCAGACGAACGCGGCGGGCAGCGTCAGCTCGGCCGGCGAACTGAAGCTCACGGTCGACACCACCGCCCCGGGCGCGCCCACCATAAAAGACACAAACATTTCCAACGGCTATGTGACGTCGGGGAACCAGACTCTGAGCGGAACCGCGGAGGTGGGCAGCACGGTCAATATCTACGGGACCGGCGGGACGCTTGTGGCGAGCGTCGTCGCGACGGACGGAACCTGGACCAAGACCCTCAACAACCTGCCGAATGGCGCGAATTCCTTTAGCGTCACGGCGACGGACGCCGCGGGCAACGTCAGCACGTCGAACGTGCTCGACTTCACGGTGGACGCCAGCACGCCGGCGGCCCCTTCGATCGCCGACAACGCCGCTCCCGGCGGCTATGTCAACGCGGCCCACGACACGTCTGCGCAGACCCTGTCCGGCACGGCTGTCGCGGGCAATACGGTCAATGTCTACCTCAATGGTTCGGCGACGCCGTCCTTTACGGTGATCGCCGACGGCAGCGGCAATTGGAGCGCGCCGGTCGGGGCCCTGTCCGACGGCACCTACAATTACACGGCGACGCAGACAAACGCTGCGGGCACCGTCAGCCCGGCCAGCGTCGACCTGCAGGTCAAGGTCGACACGGTCGCGCCCAGCGCGCCCACCATCACCGACAGCGCCGATTCCAATGGATACGTCAACGCGGCGGGCGACGTCGCCAGCCAGACCCTTAGCGGGACGGCGGCAGAGGACAGCACGGTCAACGTCTATGGCCAGGGCGGCGTATTGGTCGGAACGACGACCGCCAATTCCGGGGGGTATTGGAGCGTAAACGTCGGCTCCCTGTCGAATGGGCTCCATTCCTACAGCGTGACCGCGACGGACGCGGCCGGCAATGTCAGCCCGTCGAGCGCGCTGAGCTTCACCGTCGACACGAGCCTGCCGGGGGAAAGCCTGCCCAGCGCGCCGACGGATCCGCTCTCCGGCGGCGGCTCGATCCCAATCAACAACGTCAGCGTCTCCGACGCCGGCGGCGGAACGCTGACGACGGTTGTGAGCGTCGCGGATGGCTCGTTGACCGCCTCCGGCTCCGGCGTGTCGGGGACCGGCACCAATACGCTGACGCTGACCGGCACCGCGGATCAGATCAACGGCTACCTGCAAACCCTGTCCTACAAGACCACTCTCACGAGCCCGGGTTCCGACACGTTGACGGTCAAAACGACCGACCAGGCGGGCAATACGACCTCGGGAGGCGTCAGCATCGACGTCACCTGCTTCTATCCCGGCACGCTGATCCGTACGCCTTCGGGCGAGGTCGCGGTCGAGACGTTGAAGGCCGGCGATCTCGTGCTCACCCATGAGGGCCGCGCGGTTCCGGTGCGCTGGCTCGGACGCCAGACGGTCTCAACAATCTTCGCCAACAAGATGCGCATCCTGCCGATCCGCATCAAGACTGGCGCGCTTGGCGACAACCTGCCTGAGCGCGATCTGCTGGTCTCGCCCGATCACGCGATACTCGTCGGCGGCATCCTGATCCATGCCGGCGCGCTCGTGAACGACAGCTCGATCGTGCGCGAAACCGCGGCGCCGACGGTGTTCACCTATTACCATGTGGAGACCGACAACCATTCGCTGATCCTGGCCGAAGGTGCGCCTGCCGAAACGTTTGTCGACAATGTCGAGCGGCTGCGTTTCGACAATTGGGCGGAGTACGAGGCGCTGTATCCCGAAGGCAAGGCGATCGACGAGCTGCCTTATCCTCGCGCCAAGGCGCATCGCCAGGTGCCGGTCTACATCCGCATCCAGCTGGCCGAGCGCGCCCTTGCGATCGGCGCCGTGGAAACCGTCGCGGCGGTGGCCTGAGCGCTCATCCGCCAGCAGACGGCGGGCGGCCGAGGCGAAGCAGCAGCGCGCGCAGGCCGGCGGCTTCAGCGTCGGGCGGCGGCGGCGCGGGCGAGGCGGCCGCGCCGGCGCGCCCGGCCCGCGCCTCGCGCGGGCTGACGCCGAACGTGTCGCGGAACAGCCGGTTGAACGCGCTGAGGTTCTTGAAGCCGAGACCGTAAGCGATCGGGCCAATGCGGCGATCGGCGAACTCTGCGTCGACGATCTCCTTGTAGGCGCGCTGCAGCCGTGCGTCGCGGATGTGGCTGGCGACGCCGCCGACCGGCGCGAACAGGCGGTAGAGCGCGGCGCGCGACAGGCCGAAGGTCTCGGCGATGCGGTCGACGTTCAACTCCGGCGAGCGCAGATTGCGGTCGATGTAGCGGCGGATGCTGACGAAGGAGGCGAGCGGCGCGGCGGCGCCGTGGCTCAGCAGCGGCGCAATTACCTTGCCAAGCAAGGCGAGCACCCCGTCGGCGAGCAGGTCGAGTTCGCGCGGGGCTGCGTCGGCCGCCTGCGTGGCCAGGGCTTCCAGGCTGTTGCGCACGAGCGCGCCGGCGGGCGAGGCGGCCGCCAGCGCCAGCCCGTGCAGCGCCTCGCCCTCGGCGACGGCGGCGAGCATGCGCGACCGCGGCGCCCAGAGCGTCACGCCGCTGAGGCCTTCCGCCCCGATCTCCAGTTCCAGCGTCTCCGCGAGGTCGACGATGACGATGTCGCCCGCCCGGCATTCGAGCCGGCGAGTTCCGGCGTTGCCGGTCGCTGCGCCCTCGAGCAGCAGCTTGAGCCCAAACGCATCGAGCCCAGCGGCGCGAGCGCGCCGCAGCCGCAGCGGCCCGATCGCCCAGATCGCGATGGCGTAATTGGCGGTGGCGCGCAACGAATAGTCGCCCTCGCCGCTCGGCGGATCGAGCTCGAACACCCCGCCCCATGACTCGCCCAGCCTGGCCTTGCGGCCATGCGCGAATGGCGCTGAACTTTGCAACGGCTTAGCTCTCAAAAGTTATGAAAAAAATACACGCCGCAAGCGTGTTTGGTTAGCAAATTCGGGTTGAGGTTGCAATGCGGCGCGGCAAGGAGCGTCAACTTCCCTGCTCTCGGGCGCGCGGCAAGAAGCGCCCGCGTCGCGCGAGAAATTCGCGCATTCATTGACTTCCGGCGCCGGAGCGGTATAAGCGCGGCGTTGCGTCGCAACACGAGGCGCTCTGGCGGCGTAATCGGCGAGAAGCCGGCAAGCCAGCATTCCTCCCCTTACCCTTTGAGCGGCGGCCCCATACGCAGGGCGCGCTCTGGTTTCGCGGCCTCAGGCGTTCTGCCGGGCGGCCGCGCATGAAAGACTCTCAGTGATCAAATTTACCGACCTCGGACTGCCCGAGTCGCTGCTGCGCGCACTCGAGCGCGCCGGTTATCAGAAGCCTTCCCCGATCCAGGCCCAGGCGATTCCGCCGCTGCTGCAAGGTCGCGACCTGCTCGGCATCGCCCAGACCGGCACCGGCAAGACCGCCGCTTTCGCGCTGCCCATTCTCTCCCGGCTGATCGCCGACCGCAGGCCTCCCGAACCCGGCCGGGTGCGCGTGCTGGTGCTCGCCCCGACGCGCGAACTCGCCGCGCAGATCGCCGAGAGCTTCCGCGAATACGGCCAGTTCATGCGCCCGGCGCTGCAGGTCGGCGTCATCGTCGGCGGCGTCTCGGCGCGGCCGCAGACGGATATGCTCAACCGCGGGCTCGAGGTGCTGGTGGCCACGCCCGGCCGGCTGCTCGATCACCTCTCCACCCGCCGCAGCGCGCTCTCTGCGGCCGAGGTGCTGGTGCTCGACGAGGCCGACCACATGCTCGATCTCGGCTTCATCATCCCGATCCGCCGCATCGTCGCGATGCTGCCGAAGGCGCGCCAGACGCTGCTGTTCTCGGCGACGATGCCGAAGGAGATCGCCGGCCTCGCCGCCGACCTGTTGCGCGATCCCGCGCAGGTTTCGGTTGCGCCGGTGGCGACCACGGTCGACCGGGTGACGCAGCGGGTTCTGTTCGTCGAATCCGCCGGCAAGCGCGATCTGCTGACGGAGCTGATGCAGGACGTAACGGTCGAGCGCGCCATCGTCTTCACCCGCACCAAGCACGGGGCCGACAAGGTGGCGCAGCATCTCGAGAAGGCCGGCGTCGACGCCCAGGCGATCCACGGCAACAAGAGCCAGAACCAGCGTATACGCGCGCTCGACGGCTTCAAGCGCGGGACGACGCGGGTGCTGGTCGCCACCGACATCGCCGCCCGCGGCATCGACGTCGACGGCGTCACCCATGTGTTCAATTTCGAACTGCCGGAAGTGCCGGAAGCTTACGTCCACCGGATCGGCCGCACCGCGCGCGCCGGCGCCTCGGGTCAGGCGATCTCGCTGTGCGACAACGAGGAGCGCGGGCTGTTGCGCCAGATCGAGAAGCTGACGCGCCAGACGCTGCCGTTCCTCGACCGGCGCAACCCCAATGCGCCGCGACAGGAAGCCGCGCCGGAGCGAAGCCGGTTCGGCGCCGGCGCCGGCCGCGGCGACAATTCAGGGCGGCGTGGCCCGCCGCGCGGCGGCAATCCCGGCCGCGGGTCGCGCGGGCCGCAGCAGCGCGGCGGCGGCGCGCAGCAATCCGGGCGCGCCTGAGCGCCGGCGGCGCGCTCCCTCCTCCCGTGCGGGGGAGGGACGCGGCGGCGTCTTCAAAGCGACGAAGCGTGCGCCTATAGACATCCCCCGCCGCCGCGACCACATGGGGGGTGATCATGCTGCAAGACGCGCTCGATTCGCTCAGCGACATTTTCTCCGCGCCGTTCCGCAGCGTGATGATCAAGTCCGTCGCGCTGACGGTCGCGGTGCTGGTGCTAGGCGGCTTCGGGCTGGACCGGCTGGCGCTGCACTTCGTCACGGTTTCCAACGGCTGGCTCGCCGCGGCGATTTCGATCGCGATCGGCCTGGGAGTGGCGGCGGGCTTGGTGCTGCTGGCGGCGCCGGCGACTTCGCTGGTGGCGAGCTTCTTTTTCGACGAGGTCGCGGCCATCGTCGAGCGCGAGGTCGATCCCAACGGCCCGCCCGGCCGCGCCCTGTCGCTGTGGGACGGGACGTTCGCGTCGCTGCGCTTCGCCGCCCTCACGCTGGCCGTCATGCTGGCGGCGCTGGTGCTGCTGTTCGTCCCCGGCGTCGGCTTCGCCGCGTGGTTCGTCGCCAACGCCTATCTGCTCGGGCGCGAATATTTCGAGCTGGCGGCGATGCGCTTCCGCTCCGCCCCGGAGGCGCGCGCGATGCGGCGATATTTCGCCGGGCCGGTGTTCATGGCCGGGCTGATCGTCGCCGCCTTCGTCTCCGTGCCGGTGCTCAACCTGGCGACGCCGCTGTTCGCCGCGGCGCTGATGGCGCGGCTGCACAAGAGGCTGGAGCGGCAGGCGCTGGCGCCGGCTTAAGGCGCCGCCAGCCGCTCGCCCATCAGCCGGTGCAGCAGGTTGATCGCCTTCAACGGCCGCGCCATCACCTTGAACTCGACGATGCGGCCGGCCTCATCCCAGGCGATCATGTCGACGCCGTCGATCTCGATCCCCTCGACTGTCGTCTTGAACTCCAGCACGGTCGAGCGCTCCGCCCGCCATTCCCCGACATAGCGGAAAGTGGGATTGAACAGCACGTGAAAGGCTGCGCCCAGATATTTGTGCGTGATCGCCTTGCCGCGCTGCGGCGTATGGACGACGGGCGAATGAAACACGACGTCCTCGGCAAGCAGCGCCTCGAGCGCCCCAGCGTCCCCCGACTTGGCGACTTCCCGCCAACGCGCGATCGTATCCATCCCATCCTCGTGAATTGACCGCTCGGCCTGCTGCGGTTCATAGCTGAACCATCATCCCCCTGGAGCTTACGTATGTCCATTGCGCAACTCGACGCCGGCGAGAAACTCGTTGAGGCCAACGGCCTCAGCCTGTGCTGCCAGACCTTCGGCGCGCCTTCCAACCCTGCGATGGTGCTGATCATGGGCCTGGGGGCGCAGATGATCTGGTGGGACGACGGCCTGTGCGAGGCGCTGGCGGCGCGCGGCTATTATCTGGTGCGGTTCGACAACCGCGACATCGGCAAGTCCTCCTACATCCCGAAGCCGCCGCCCGATATCATGAAGGTCATGCTGGGGTCGCTGCCGCCGCCCTATACGCTGAACGATATGGCGCGCGACACGGTCGGGTTGCTGGACGCGCTCGGGATCGAGGCGGCGCATTTCGTCGGCGCCTCGATGGGCGGCATGATCGCGCAGGTCGCGGCGATCGAGCGCCCCGAGCGGGTGCGGACGCTGACCTCGATTATGTCGACAACCGGCGAGCGCGGCCTGCCGCCGGCCAAGCCGGAGGTTTATGCAGCGATCGCCGCGCCGCCGCCGCTGACCGTCGAGGCCTATGTCGAGGCCAACGTGCGCGTCGCCGAGCTGTTGCGCGGCTACGCCGACGCCAGCGAGGAGGCCGACGCCCGCGGTCGCGCGACCCGCGCCGCCGCGCGCGGGCTCAACCCGGCCGGAGGGGCGAGGCAGCTGGCCGCGGTGATCGCCGGCGGCAGCCGCAGGGAGGCGCTGGCGGGGGTCAAGGCGCCGACGCTGGTGATCCACGGCGTCGACGATCCCCTAGTTTCGGTCGAGGCCGGGAAAGCGACCGCCGCCGCGATTCCGGGCGCCAAGCTCATACTGCTGGAGCGAATGGGGCACACCCTGCCGCGCGCGCTGTGGCCGACGATCGTCGACGCGATCGGGAGCCACGCGCGTTAGTCGCCGAACAGCTCGCCGAACGCGAAGGCGAGGCCGGGCGGATCGAGCTTGAGCTCGCCGTCGCGCAGGATGCGGGTCTCAATCACGCCCTCGCGGCCGCGGCTGTGCTGGATGACGACGCGGCGCTCGGGGTCGATCAGCAGGTAATGCGCGAGGCTCTCCAGGCTGAAATAGCCTTCGAGCTTGGCGCCGTGGTCGAAGGCGGCGGTGGAAGGGGAGAGGACCTCGACGACGATGAGGGGCGTCGTCGTCTCCATGGTTCTGTCCGGCGTCGGCGGGCAGGTGACGAGGACGTCGGGAATGAACGCCCGGCGGTGGGTGGTGCGCACCGCCAAGCCATCGGCGTAGACGCCGCAGTCGCCGCCTTTGCGGCGGAGAGCCGCGATCAAAGCCGCGACCGCATAGGCTTTGATGCGAGCGTGGACCGCCATCTCCGGCGCCATCGCAACGACGCGCCCGTCGTGCAACTCCCATTTCCCTTCCCGGCCATCGGCCCAGGCCAGGAACTCGTCCACGCTCATCTGCTGCCCGGCGGCGTCGCTCATGCCGGCCCTTATATCACATTGCGCTCCATGATCGGCCGTCCCGCCGCGATGCGCTCGTAGGAAAAATCCGCGAGGTCGAGCGCGCGATAGCCGCCATGCACGATCAACTCGGAAAGCCCACGCCCGACGGCGGGCGATTGCTGCACGCCATGGCCGGAGAAGCCGCAGGCGAGATAGGCGTTGTCGAAGCCGGGCAGCCGGCCGACGATCGCGTTGTGGTCGAACACGTTGAGATCGTAGTGCCCCGCCCAGGCGCGCACCAGCTTCAGCGCCTCGAAGGCGGGGATGCGGGCGGCGAGCGCGGGCCACAGGGTTTCCTCGAACTGCGGCCAGTCGACCTCGAAATCCTGCGTGTCGGGGTCGGGGTCCGGCGGCGGGCCGCCGACGACATAGTGGCGCCCCTCGGGCCGCACGTAGACCCCGCTCGGGTCGATCAACAGCGGGAATTTGTCGTGAACCCGCGCCGCCTCGAACACGAACACGCAGCGCTTGCGCGATTCCACCGGGATGCCGACGCCCATCTCGCGCGCGAGGCTCGCCGCGCCCGAGGCGCCGGACGTGTTGACAAAGACGCCGCAGCCGATCCGCCGGCCGCTGGCGAGGCGCACCGCCGCGACCTTCGCGCCCGCGCGCTCCACCGCGACGACCTCGTCGTGCGCGTAAGTCGCGCCCTGCGAGATCGCTTTGCGGCGGAACGCCTGCATCAGCGTGTAGCTGTCGAACCAGCCCTCGCCGCTGAGGCCGAGCGCGGCGAGCGCGACGCCCTCCATGTCGAGGAACGGAAACCGCGCTTTCGTCTCCTGCGGCGACAGCAACGCGATCTCGGCCCCTTCGGCGATCTGCGCGGCGTGATTGGCGCGCAGGATTTCGACCCCGGCCGCGCTCGCCAGATAGAGATAGCCGTTCTCCCTGAAGTGCAGATCCGGCCCGTCGCCGTCGACCGCCAGCGTCTCTTTCGCCGACCTGACGAAGGCGACGCCGGCCAGCCCGACGCGGATGTTGATCGGGGAGGAGAACTGCTGCCGGATCGAGCTCAGCGACAGCGAGGTCGCGGCGCGGGCGTAGGTCGGGTCCTTCTCGATGACCAGCACGCGGCCGGAAAAGCTCGGGTCGGCCGTCAGGTGATAGGCGAGCGACGACCCGTGCGCCGCGCCGCCGGCGATCACAACGTCATAGGTTTCGGTCATACTGTAAGGTTCTCACCGCCACGGCGTCGTGAAGGGAAGCGTGCTCGACAGGCCGCCGTCGACCGCGAACGCCTGGCCGTTGACATAAGACGATTCGTCGCCGGCGAGAAACAGCGCCATCGCCGCAATCTCCTCAGGGCTTCCGGCGCGCTGCAGCGGGTTCAACTGGCCGATCTTCTTGTCCGTCCCCTTCGCCCGCGCGTGGTCGAAGATCGGCTTGGTCATGCCGGTCTCGATCAGCCCCGGACAGATCGCGTTGACCCGTACGCCGGTGCCGGAGAGCGCGTTGGCGGCCGTCTGGGCGAGGCTGACGACGCCCGCCTTGCTCGCCGAATAGGGCGCGCCGCCGGCGCTCGCCCCAAGGGCGGCCACGGACGCCGTCAGCACGATCGAGCCGCGCCCGCGCGCGACCATGACCGGCGCTGCGTGCTTGATCGCCAGGAACGCGCCGATAAGGTTGACGCGCAGCACCTCCTGCCACAGCTCGACCGGCTGCTCCAGCAGCGGCGTCATCCCGCCGCTGATCCCGGCGTTGGCGAAGACGATATCGAGGCCGCCGAAGGTCGACAGCGCCAGCTCGACGTAGCGGATCGCCTCCGCCTCGTCGCCGGTGTCGGCGGGGTGGGCCAGCGCTGTGCCGCCGATGGCGCCGATCGCCTCGGCGACGTGGCCAAGCGCGGCGCCGTCGCGGTCCACCGCCACGACGCTCGCGCCCTCGCGCGCAAACGCCAGCGCGCTGGCGCGCCCGATGCCGCTCGCCGCGCCGGTGATCACGGCGATTTTGCCCGTCAACATGCCCATGTCCATACTCCTTGACGTCAATGTGGCTTTACGCCGCGGCCCAACCGACGAAAATTTGCGGTCGATCAAGCGTAGCCGCCGACAATCCCGCCAGGGTTAACCTATCCGTCGGGAAACCTTCCGGCGAGGATGAATTCGCGAGGGGCTCGCGTCAGGCCGCGCTCGGCATTATAGGAGCGTTGGCCGGGAGAATGCGAGCCGCCCCCCAGGGCGTGAGGATGTACTGAGATGGACTATCGGGCGCGGTTCGAAAACGCTATCTGCGATCTCAAGCGGGACAATCGTTACCGCACGTTCGCCAATCTCGAACGCGACGCGGCCCGTTTCCCGTTCGCCATGTGGCGTCCGGCGGGGCAGGAGCACGCTCCGCGTGAAGTCACCGTCTGGTGCTCGAACGATTATCTCGGCATGGGCGGCCATGAGAAGGTGATCGAGGCCAGCGTGCGCGCGACGCGCGCTCACGGCGCCGGCGCCGGCGGCACCCGCAACATCTCCGGCACGCACAACCCGATCGTCGAGCTGGAGCGCGAGCTGGCCGATCTGCATGGCAAGGAGGCGGCGCTGGTCTTCACGTCCGGCTGGATCTCCAATCTCGCCGGCATCTCGACCATCGCCTCGCTGCTGCCCGACTGCCTGATCCTGTCCGACGCGCTCAACCACAATTCGATGATCGAGGGCGTGCGCCGCTCCGGCTGCGAGCGCCAGATCTTCCGCCACAACGACTACGCGCACCTGGAAGAGCTGCTGAAGGCGCAGCCGGTCGAGCGCGCCAAGCTGATCGTGTTCGAGAGCCTCTATTCGATGGACGGCGACATCGGCCCGATCAAGGAAATCTGCGAGCTGGCCAAGAAGTATGGCGCGATGACCTATATCGACGAGGTCCATGCGGTCGGCATGTACGGCCCGCGCGGCGCCGGCGTCGCCGAGCGCGAGGGGCTGATGGATCAGCTCGACGTGATCGAGGGAACGCTCGCCAAGGGCTTCGGCGTCATGGGCGGCTATATCGCCGGCGACGCGGCGCTGATCGACGCGGTGCGCTCCTATGCGCCGCAGTTCATCTTCACCACGACGATCACGCCGAGCATCGCGGCGAGCGCCGCGGCCTCGATCCGGCACCTCAAGGAGTCGACGGTCGAGCGTGAGCGTCACCAGGCCAACGCCAAGCTCGTCAAGCACGCTTTACATGCGGCCGGTTTGCCGGTGCTGGAGAACCCCTCCCACATCGTGCCGCTGATGGTAGGCGACGCCGCCAAGTGCAAGCGCGCCAGCGAATTGCTGATAGAGCGGCACGCGATCTACATCCAGCCGATCAACTACCCGACGGTCGCGCGCGGGACGGAGCGGTTGCGCATCACGCCGACGCCGCGCCATACCGAGGCGCAGGTGGCGACGCTGGTCGAGGCGCTGGTCGACGTATGGAAGGCGCTGGATCTGCCGTTCGAGGAGCCCAAGGTCGTGCCGCTGCGCCGGCCGGCCCCGGCGTCGGAGGTCTGCGTCTATCCGGAGATGAAGAAGGCGGCGGAATAGGGCCTGCGACGAGCGGCCTGGAGCTGTTCGAAACGACGCGCGGTTTTTCATTCGCGCGAAAGCTTGCAATCCAGGGGCTGCACTTACGCGCGCTCCCCCTGGGTTACCCTGGGACGACACGATAGGGCTGCGACGCGGATCCATCGCGGTTTGCTATCGGATTGGAGGCGCCGCGTCGGCGATTTCGCCGCCAGCAGCTTAAGCCGACAGGTTGAGCGCCGTCCCTGCGAGAGCGGGGGCGGCTTTTTTGTGCGGCTCGCGCCTCGCCGGCCGCCTGCGCGCGGTCGCGGTCGTTGCCGGGAGCCAAGCCGCGTGCAGGCAAGCCGGCGCGGAAGGTTCCTTCCGGCGCTGTGCGGGAGGCCGCCGTTTCCTGGCGCGCCGCCGCGGTCGTCACGCATTGCAAGGGCGAACTCCAACCCGGGGAGGCGGGCGGAGGCTCTGCGGGCGCGAGCCGATCGCGGCGCGGCGCGCGGCGGCTTCCGGCCGCGCAGTCAGGTCCGGACAACCCTGCCAAGCCACGACAAACACTTGTCCGCGAACCTGCCAAACCCCTTGCAGAATACGCCAAACTAGGCCCGGAGAGATGCGTTTGCCGCCGCTGCGCCCGCAGGCTTCGAACCGCGCCGCGCGGACCGAGTTGAATCCTTCACTGCGGGGGCTGCGGCGGCGGCTGGCTGCGACGCTGATCACGCTCAATCTCGGCGTCGGGCTGGCGATTTCGACCTTCCTGTGGAGCTCCTATCTGGAAAAGGGCCGCGACGCCGCGCAGATGGTGGAAAACTATACTCGCGTGCTCGGAGGCGACCTCGACGCGCTGTTCTCCAAGATCGACGTCAGCCTGCAAAGCGTCGCCGACGAAGTCTCCGAGCAATGCCAGGAGACCGGCGGGTTCGATTGGCCGAAATTGCAGCGCTTCATCGACCGCCAGTCCAACCGGCTCGATGGGACCCTGGGCCTGCGCGTCGTCGACCGCACAGGCAATCTCGCGCTCGCCGCGAACCTCCAGATCCCGAAGTGGGTCAACCTTGCCGACCACGACCGTTTCAACATCCTGGCCGACCGCGCCGACGCCGGTCTGGTGGTGTCGCCCGAACTCGACCGCATCAGCGGCGAATGGGTCATCACCTTCGCGCGCCGTCTGGAAGCCACGGGCGGGGTTTTCGCCGGCGAGACGCTCGTCTCGGTTCCGGTCACGCAGATCAATCGCACCCTGTCGCAGGTCAGACTCGGCCCGCATGGGGTCATCAGCCTTTGGAACAATTCCCCGGCGATGGTCGCGCGCTACCCCGTCCCGGCGTGGCCGGCGGAGGCTAACGGCTCCTACGGGCCGCCGTCGAAGGAGTTGCGCGACGTGTTCGCCGCCAAGGCGGCGCAGGCGGCGTATGTCGCGAATGCGGGCTCCGACGGCATAAGGCGCACATTTCACTTGCAGCGTTTGACCGGATTGCCGCTCTATCTCATCGTCGGCGCCGCCAGAGAGGATTTTCTCGCGCCCTGGTTCGCCGAGGTCTGGCAATTCGCCGGGCTCTATGCGCTGATCGTCGCCGGCTCCTGCGCCGGGGGCGGCGTGTTCTATTCGCGCGCCGCGGCGCGCCAGGTCGCCGACGAACAGATGCGGCTGGCCGGGTTGGTCTACGACAACAGCATCGAAGGCATGATCGTGATCGGCGGCCACGGCGCGATTCTCGGCGTCAATCAGGCTTTCACCGATCTGACCGGCCGCAGCCGCGCCGAAGTGATCGGCCGCCCGCTCGGCGAGATCGCCGGCCTGGCGAGAAACCGCCCGGCGACGCGCGCCATCCTGGCGGCGATGCGGGCGCAGGGGCGCTGGGCGGGCGAGATCGCCAGCGTACGGGCGTCCGGCGAGCCGTTTCTGGCGCGCGCCAGCGTCAGCTTCATCGGCGGCAAGGCGTCGGGGCCGCGCCGCGCGGTCGCGCTGTTCTCCGACGTCACGGAGCAGAAGATGGCGCAGGAGGCCGTCTGGCGGCACGCCAATTTCGACCCGCTGACCGCGCTGCCCAACCGGCGCATGTTCCGCGAGCGGCTCGACGAGGAGATCGATCGGGCGCAGCGGGCGGGGCTCGGGGTCGCGGTCGCGTTCATCGATCTCGACCGGTTCAAGGAGATCAACGACAGCCTCGGCCACCAGACCGGCGACCAGCTGCTGCAGGAGGCGGCCTCGCGCGTGCGCGGCTGCGTGCGCGCCGCCGACATGGTGGCGCGGCTCGGCGGCGACGAATTCACCGTGGTCATGTCGGATCTGCGCGACGCAACGCCGGTGCAGCGCGCCGCGGCGGCGATAGTCGCCGCGCTCGCCGCGCCGTTTCAGCTGGCCGGCGAGCAGCGTTTCGTCTCGGCGAGCCTCGGCGTCACCTTGTATCCGCAGGACGCCGGCGAAGCCGAGGGCCTCGTGCGCAACGCCGATCTCGCCATGTACGAGGCCAAGCGCGCCGGCCGCAACAAGTACCTGTTCTTCAAGCCCGGCATGCAGAAGGCCAATTCCGCCCGCGCGCTGATCGCCAACGATCTGCATTACGCGCTGGAGGCCGGTCAGTTCGAGTTGCACTACCAGCCGATCGTCGCGCTGGCGACCGGCGAGGCGCGCAAGGCCGAGGCGCTGATCCGCTGGCGCCACCCGGCGCGCGGTCTCGTGCCGCCGGGCGAGTTCATCGGCATCGCCGAGGAGACCGGGCTGATCGGCGAAATCGGCGACTGGGTGTTCCGCGAGGCGGCGCGCCAGGCGGCCGAATGGCGCGAACGCTGCGAGTTCGGGCCCGCGGTCAGCGTCAACGTCTCGCCGGTCCAGTTCGCGCGCTCGGCGGCGAAGTTGCGCGAGTTTCCCGAGATCGCCCGGGAGCTCGGCCTCGCGCACGGCGGCCTCGTCGTCGAAATCACCGAGGGCGTGCTGCTCGACGCCACCGAGGAGGTGCGCGACGTGCTGAAGCGGTTCAACGAAGGCGGGCTCGACATCGCGCTCGACGATTTCGGCACCGGCTATTCCTCGCTCGCCTATCTCAAGCAGTTCAGGATCGATTTCCTCAAGATCGACCGCGCGTTCATCCGCGGCCTCGCCGACGACACCCACGATCTCGCGATCTGCGAGGCGATCATCGCGATGGCGCACCGGCTCGGCATCGAGGTGGTCGCGGAAGGGATCGAGACCGACGCGCAACGGGTGCTGCTGGCCGCCTCGCGCTGCGATTTCGGGCAGGGCTACCTGTTCGCGCGGCCGATGCCGGCGCAGAGCTTCGAGGCGGCGTATCTGCGGCCGGGGGCGTCGCCGGGTTTGCAACGGGCGGCGTCCTGAGCGCGCGCCAACTCCCCGCGTGGCGTCGCCGTCAACGCGGCTTGACGCATCCCCTTGCGCTCGCCTGCATTTCGCGAAAAAGAAGCGCACGAAACAGGGGGCTAACGCATGACCAAACCTTTCCTCGCCGCGCTCGCCGGCGAACGCTTGTCCGTCCCGCCGATCTGGCTGATGCGGCAGGCCGGCCGCTATCTGCCGGAATATCGCGAGATCCGCGCCACCGCCGCCTCGTTCCTCGATTTCTGCTACACGCCGAAACTCGCCATCGAGGCGACCTTGCAGCCGATCCGCCGCTTCGGCTTCGACGCCGCCATCCTGTTCTCCGACATTCTCGTGATGCCCGACGCGCTCGGGCAGACCGTCAGCTTCGAGGCCGGCGAGGGGCCGCGGCTGACGCCGATCGAAAACGCCGAGGATTTCGCCAAGCTGCGCGAGACGCCGGACTGGTCGCGGCTCGGGCCGGTGTTCGAGACCGTGGCGGGCATCCGCGCCGTGCTGCCGGCTGAGACCGCGCTGATCGGCTTCTGCGGCGCGCCGTGGACGGTGGCGAGCTATATGATCGCCGGGCGCGGCACGCCGGAGCAGGCGCCGGCGCGGCTGTTCGCCTATCGCAACCCGGAACTGTTCGGCGCGCTGATCGACCGGCTCGCCGACGCCAGCGCCGATTATCTTGCCCGGCAGGTCGAGGCGGGCGCCGAGTGCGTGCAGGTGTTCGATTCCTGGTCGGGCGTGCTGCCGTCGGCGGAGTTCGAGCGTTGGTGCGTTTCGCCGCTGCGGCGTCTTGTCGCGCGGTTGCATGCGCAGAAGCCGGGCGTTCCGGTCATCGCCTTCCCGCGCTGCGCGGCGACGCATCTTGGCCGCTTCGCCGATATGGAGGGGATTTCGGCCATCGGGCTCGACACCGCGGCCGATCCCAAGACCGCCGCCGCCATGCTGCCGCAGCGGCTGGCGCTGCAGGGCAATCTCGACCCGCTGGCGCTGATCACCGGGGGCAAAGCGCTCGACGCGGCGGTGGACGCGGTGAAGCAGGGCTTCGCCGGCCGCGCGCATGTGTTCAACCTCGGCCACGGCATTCTGCCGGAGACGCCGCTCGCCCATGTCGAGCAGATGCTGGCGCGCATCCGCGGCTGAACGGGCCCGCTGCCGGGGATGACGGTTGCCGCCTTTTCGGTTCGCCGCGCGTTATAACTGCGCGGTGAACCCAAGGAGGCCTCATGATCAGCGTGAAAAAATCCGGCGTGTTCGAGATCGGCGGCGAGACGCCGGTGCATCGGCTCGGCTTCGGCGCGATGCGAATTACCGGGCGCGGAATCTGGGGCGAGCCGGATGACCGCGACGAGTGCCTCAACGTACTGCGCCGCCTGCCCGAGATCGGCGTCGACTTTATCGACACCGCCGATTCCTACGGGCCCAACGTCTCCGAGGAGTTGATCCGCGAGGCGCTGGCGCCCTACCCGCGCATCGTCGTGGCGACCAAAGCGGGGCTGACCCGCACCGGGCCGAACCAGTGGATTGCGCTGGGGCGGCCGGAATATCTGATCCAGCAGGCGCACGCCAGCCGGTTGCGGCTCGGCGTCGAGACCATCGACCTCTGGCAGCTGCACCGGATCGATCCCAAAGTGCCTCGCGACGAGCAGTTCTCGGCGATCCGGTCGCTCATCGACGCAAAAGTGATCCGCCATGCCGGCTTGAGCGAGGTCTCGGTCGAGGAGATCGAGGCGGCGGCCCGCGTGTTCCCCGTCGCCACGGCGCAGAACCGGTACAATCTCGGCGACCGCGCCAGCGAAGCCGTGCTCGACCATTGCGCGGCCAACGGCATCGGCTTCATTCCCTGGTATCCGCTGGCGGCGGGCGAGCTTTCGCGCTCCGGCGGCGCGCTCGACCGCATTGCGCGCGCCCATAAAGCGACGCCGGGCCAGATCGCGCTGGCGTGGCTGCTGAAGCGCAGCCCGGTGATGCTGCCGATCCCCGGCACCTCGAAGGTCGCGCATCTCGAGGAAAACGTCGGCGCGGCTGAGATCGAGCTGAGCGAGGGCGAGTTCGCGGAGCTGAGCGGCGGGGCCAAATGAAAACCCCGCCCGGGGGGAGCCGGCGGGGCTGAACAGAGCGGACGGCGCGGCCTTTACGCGGCGCGTTCATCCCCAGGAGGGGGCTCGCGCAGCACGTAGCCGCGGCCCCAAACGGTTTCGATGTAGTTGCGACCGGCGCTGGCGGAGGCGAGCTTCTTGCGCAGCTTGCAGATGAACACGTCGATGATCTTCAGCTCCGGCTCGTCCATTCCGCCGTAAAGATGGTTGAGAAACATCTCCTTGGTCAGCGTGGTGCCCTTGCGCAGCGAGAGCAGCTCCAGCATCTGGTATTCCTTGCCGGTCAGATGCACGCGGGCGCCGTCGACTTCGACGGTCTTCTGGTCGAGATTGACGATGAGATCGCCGGTGACGATGACGGATTGGGCGTGGCCCTTGGAGCGGCGGACGATGGCGTGGATGCGGGCGACCAGTTCGTCTTTGTGGAACGGCTTGGTCAGGTAGTCGTCGGCGCCGTGGCCGAGGCCCTTCACCTTGTCCTCAATGCCAGCCATGCCGGAGAGGATGAGGATCGGCGTCTTGATCTTGGTGACGCGCAGCGCCCGCAGCACCTCGTAGCCGGACATGTCGGGCAGATTGAGGTCGAGCAGGATGATGTCGTAATCGTACAGCTTGCCGAGGTCGATCCCCTCCTCGCCAAGGTCGGTGACGTAGACGTTGAAGTTCTCCGACTTGAGCATCAGTTCGATGCTCTGCGCCGTCGCGCTGTCGTCCTCGATCAGTAGCACCCGCATGTCCTAGATCCCCGCCATGGATCGCTGCCGCGCGACTGCAGCGACTGTCGCCGGCTGTTTTGCCCCCAAGCGTCCGCCAACGCCGGCGCCGGCCGCCCACCCGAATCGACGCAACGTTTGCGCCACAATGGTTAACAAACTCGTAATCACGCCTGCAAGCCCTTTGTTCTATTTGATGGGCAAATTTGCTAACATACTGACTTGGCTCAATTAAGTCAGAATTTATAACTTAAAGTGATTTATTAACTTCCCCGCGCAATCGACTCATTCGACTCGCGGTTCGCGCCGCCGCCCCGCCGATTGGACACGGCAAGGGGCGTCGCGCCACCCGTGACGTTAGTGTTAACGACGCGAGTAAACGAAGCGCTAACGGAGAGGTCAGCTTCGCGAAATTTTCGGCCGCGCGGACGGCGTGGCTCGCGGCTGCGGGGCCGCGTAACCAACGCTCAACCTTCCTCGTTCATTCCTGGGGCCGTCTCGTGGGGAAGACGCGCGTCGGCTCAGGGCCGCCGGCGTTCTGGCGTGCAGCGTATTGAGAGTTCGGGAGTGCGGGTGATGAAATCGCGGGACACGCTGATCCGTTTGAAGCGTTTTCAGGTGGAGGAGAAGCGTCGCCGAGTTCGCCAGATCGAGACCATGACGGCCGAGTTCAACCGCATGATCGCCGATCTCGACCGGGAGATCGCCAACGAGGAGAAGCGTTCGGGGATCGCCGATCCCGCGCATTTCGCTTATCCCACCTACGCCCGCGCCGCGGCCGGGCGGCGCGACAATCTGAAAAGCTCGATCGCCGAGCTCGCCGCGCAGATCGAGGACGCCAAGGCCTCGCTCGCAGAGGCGCAGGCCGAATTGCACAAGCTCGAATCGCTCGACGGCCGCGAGAAGGGCGCCGAGCGCGCGATCGAGGCCGCCCGCGCCTGATCGCCTCGCCTCGCCTCTCCGACTTTGGCTGCGGTTGCGGTCGGCTCCCCGATAAGCTAATCGGGGGGCCGAAAGTTGAGGCAGAGGGCGCGAAAGATGGATCATGCGGTCGCGGCTAAGGGGGATCTCGGCATCGACCTGCCGGCGCACGAGCAGACCTACGCCGGCTTCGTGAGCCTGACCGAGAATGTCACCGTTCACATTCTCAATATCATCCTGCTCCTGGTGCTGTGGGGGCTAGAGGGGCACCCGTTCGTCGCCCTCATCGGCTTCATCCTCAACATCGCGGCTTTCGCGCTCGGCAGGCTCATGGGCCTGAGCTGGCGGCTTTCCGCGGGCCTGTTCGTGCTGCTCGGCCTCGCCTGCATCGTCCTCTGACGGGATCGACAAGCGAGCGGCGCCTGGGGCGGGCGGCCGTAGCCGAATTGAGGGGATTGTCATGCGGATCGGGACGCCTAAAGAGACCGAGGCCGGGGAGACGCGCGTCGCCGCGACCCCCGAAACGGTCAAGAAATTCATCGCGCTCGGCGCCGAATTCGCCGTCGCCAAGGGCGCGGGGCTGACGTCCGGCTTCACCGACGCCGATTACGCCGCCGCCGGCGCCGCGATCGTCGATGAGGCCGAGGCGCTCGGCGCCGACGTGGTGCTGAAGGTGCGGCGGCCGAACGCCGCGGAGACGACGTCGCTGAAGCCGGGCGCGCTGGTCGTCGCCATCCAGGACCCCTACGGCCATAGCGCCGAGATCGGCGCGCTCGGGGCGGCCGGCGTCGCCGCCTTCGCAATGGAGCTGATGCCGCGCATCACCCGCGCGCAGGTGATGGACGTGCTGTCGAGCCAGGCCAATCTCGCCGGCTATCGCGCCGTGATCGACGCGGCGGCGGAATACGGCCGCGGCTTCCCGATGATGATGACGCCGGCCGGCACCGTTCCCGCCGCCAAGACCTTCATCATGGGCGTCGGCGTCGCCGGCCTGCAGGCGATCGCGACGGCGCGGCGCCTGGGCGCGATCGTCACCGCGACCGACGTGCGCCCCGCCACCAAGGAGCAGGTCGAGTCGCTCGGCGCCAAGTTCGTCGCCGTCGAGGACGAGGAGTTCAAGCAGGCGGAGACCTCCGGCGGCTATGCCAAGGAGATGTCGGCCGAATACAAGGCCAAGCAGGCGGCCCTGGTCGCCACCCATATCGCCAAGCAGGACATCGTCGTCACCACGGCGCTGATCCCCGGCCGTCCGGCGCCCAAGCTGGTGAGCGCGGCGATGGTCGCCTCGATGCGGCCGGGTTCTGTCATCGTCGATCTCGCCGTCGAGCGCGGCGGCAATTGCGAGCTGGCGAAACTTGGCGAAGTCGTCGTCAGCGACAACGGCGTCAAGATCGTCGGCAATTCCGACGTGCGTCGGCTCGCCTCGACCGCCTCCTCGCTCTATGCGCGCAACCTCTACGCCTTCGTCGAGACGCTGATCGACAAGAAGGAGAAGAAGCTCGCCGTCAACTGGGACGACGAACTGGTCAAGGCGACGCTGCTGACGCGCGACGGCGCCGTCGTGCATCCGAATTTCAAGGGGTGAGGCAATAGGCGATAGGCAGTAGGCAGTAGGGGGGTCCTACTGCCTACTCACTACTGCCTACTGCCCCCCGAAGGGGGTAAAATGGACAACGTCGACGCCACGATTGACCGGGCGAGGGCCGCGGCCGCCGCCGCCCGCGACGCCGCTGCGCAAGCCGAAGCCTTCGCCGAGCAGCTCTCCGCAACCGCGCACGCTGCAACCGCCGGAGCGATCGATCCGTTCGTGTTCCGGCTGGCGATCTTCGCGCTGGCGGTGTTCGTCGGGTACTACGTCGTGTGGTCGGTGACGCCGGCGCTGCACACGCCGCTGATGTCGGTCACCAACGCGATCTCCTCCGTCATCGTCGTCGGCGCGCTGCTGTCGGTCGGGGTGGCGGGCGTCAACGCGGGCTCGATATTCGCCAAGGCGGTCGGGTTCTTCGCGCTGATCCTGGCCTCGGTGAACATATTCGGCGGCTTCCTGGTCACCGAGCGCATGCTGGCGATGTACAAGAAGAAAGGGTGACGGCGATGCGCCTGCCGCCGTTCTTCTGGCCGCTCACGCTGTTGGTGCTGGCGTCGGCCGACGTCGGGATGACCACGGGCCATCCGCCGATAGGAATTTTCAGCCTTCTGCTGCCGGCCGCAGTCGCCGTCGCGGCGGCGGTCACGTATGTCCTCGGCAATGGCCGCGAGACGCTCGGCGTCGTTGGCTCCACGGCCGTCGTCATCGTCGCGGCGCTTGCCAGCTTTGGCCTCGGCTATGTGCTTCCTCCTTACTGGTTGTTGGTCGCCGTCGTCGCGCTGGTTCTGGCGGGCATGGTGGCTTCGACGATCTGGCTTAAATTGAAAGGCGAGCCCAAGTGAACGCCAATTTCGCCGCCCTGCTCTACTTGGTCGCGGGCATCCTGTTCATCCTGGCGCTGCGCGGCCTGTCGTCTCCCGCATCGTCGCGCCAGGGCAACCGCTTCGGCATCGCCGGCATGGCGATCGCCGTCGTGACCACGCTGGCGCTGAGCCGGCCCGACGGCATGCTGTCCTGGGGCCTGGTGATCGCCGGCTTCGCCATCGGCGGCGCCATCGGCGCGTGGCGCGCGCGCACCGTACAGATGACGGCGATGCCGCAGCTGGTCGCGATGTTCCACTCGCTCGTCGGCCTTGCGGCGGTGCTGGTGGCGGCGGGGGCGCTTTATGCGCCGATCGCCTTCGGCATCAGCGACGGCATGCATATCCATCCCGCCAGCACGATCGAGATGTCGCTGGGTCTGGCGATCGGCGCGGTGACCTTCACCGGCTCGATCATCGCCTTCCTCAAGCTCGACGGCCGCATGTCCGGCGCGCCGATCATGCTGCCGATGCGCCATCTGATCAACAGCGCGCTCGGCGTGTTGCTGGTGGTCCTGATCGTGCTGTTCTTCAAGACCCAGATGTCGATCTGGTTCTGGCTCATCGCCTTGGATTCGCTGGCGCTCGGCGTGCTGCTGATCATCCCGATCGGCGGCGCCGACATGCCGGTCGTCATTTCCATGCTCAACTCCTATTCGGGTTGGGCGGCGGCAGGCATCGGCTTCACGCTGGGCAACCTGGCGCTGATTATCACCGGCGCGCTGGTCGGCTCCTCGGGCGCGATCCTGTCCTACATCATGTGCAAGGGGATGAACCGCTCGTTCTTCTCCGTGATTCTCGGCGGCTTCGGCGGCGAGGTTGCGGGGCCGGCGGGCGCGAAGGAGACGCGCCCCGTCAAGCAGGGCTCGGCCGAGGACGCGGCGTTCATGATGAAGAACGCCTCCAAGATCATCATCGTGCCGGGCTACGGCATGGCGGTGGCGCAGGCGCAACATGCGCTGCGCGAGATGGCCGACGTGCTCAAGAAAGAAGGCGTCGAGGTCAAATACGCGATCCATCCGGTCGCCGGCCGTATGCCCGGGCACATGAACGTTCTGCTGGCGGAAGCCAACGTGCCCTATGACGAGGTGTTCGAGCTTGAGGACATCAACAGCGAGTTCGCGCAGGCCGACATCGCCTATGTCATCGGCGCCAACGACGTGACCAACCCGGCGGCCAAGACCGACCCGAAGTCGCCGATCTACGGGATGCCGATCCTCGACGTCGAGAAGGCCAAGACAGTGCTGTTCGTCAAGCGCGGCATGGGCTCGGGTTATGCGGGGGTCGAGAACGAGCTGTTCTTCCGCGACAACACGCTGATGCTGTTCGGCGACGCCAAGAAGGTGACCGACTCCATCGTGAAAGCGCTGGCGCATTGAGGCGGGCGGCGCTCGGGCTGGTCTTGGCGCTGCTTGCAAGCGGCGCCTTCGGCAAGGACGCGCCGCCGAAATTTCGCTGGCCGCTGATCGGCAAGCTTGAGAAGGCCAAGGACGGCCACGGGATTGACATCGTCGCGCCCGAAGGCGAGGCGGTGCACGCGGCGAGCGACGGCGAGGTGATCTACGCCAGCGACGAGATCGCCTCGTTCGGCCAGATGATCGTCATCCGCCACGCCGACGATTATGTAACCACCTACGCGCACTTGCAGGAGCTGGCGGTAAGCAAGGGCGTGAAGGTCAGGCGCGGGCAGATTATCGGCAAGTCGGGCAAGACCGGCGACGTGACGAAGCCGGAACTGCATTTCGAGCTGCGCAAGGGCGACGCCTCGCTCGACCCCGTCGGCTATCTCTCGCCGCGCTGAACCGTCTCAGGGCGCGCAGCGGTCGATTGGGGCACAGCCTTGTCCTGTCGTCCCCATTGCAAGACGCTCTAATTCGGCAGCGGCACAGAGAGCCCATCGGCGGCCGCCGCGGTGCGCTTGACGCCGGAAGCGCCCGGCAGCGGCATGTCGTCGCGTGCGCTGGCCCGCGCGGGGGCGGGCGGCGCCAGCGGCGCGAGCAGCGGATTGTTCGGCTCGACCGTCGCCGCGCCGCCGGCCGGCATCGGCACGGCCACGCCGTGCGGCGGCGCCTCGGTTGCGATGGCTCTGTCCTCTTCCGCGACGTCGCTCTCGCGATGGCGATGATGGCGGTGGGCGACCTTGCGCCGCTCGTGCGCAGGCTCCAGCCGTTCGCGCACGGTCGGCTTCTCGGCGCCGGGCACGACGAAATAGCCGACGCCCGCCGCCGCCAGCGCATCGCCCCCGGGCTCGGCGCCGGCCGAGGCGGGATCGACATAGGCGACGCGCGAGTTCGGCGGATAGACCTGCAGGCCGCGCAGCAGCGCCACGATCTCGGCTTCGCCGAGCGTCGAGCGGCAGAGCCGCACGCGCACCGAGGTCGGGTCGGTCGGCAGCGACGGCGCGCCGGTCGACGCCTGACCGATCAGCGGCGGCTTGAACAGGCCCCATTGCCAGGCGTAGACGCAGGTCACGCCCGTGCGCGGGTGGCCTATGGCGTAGCCGAACGGGCCGAAACCGTTGCGGGCGAAGCTTGCCGACAGTTGCATGTCGACGCCGGCGAAGTTCTCGTCGAGTTCGGCGGCGATTTTGGCCCGCGTCGGCGCGCCGACGGGCCCGTCGATGTCCTGCGGACCGCGAAACTGGTTGACCTTGACCACGATGGCGTTCTCGCCGATCGTGCCGGGATCGCCGCTCAGCACGATGCGCTGGGTCAGCACGTCTTGCGACTTGTTCTGCATCACCGCGACGATCTTTCCGGCGCCGGCGGGCATTTCCGCCATAGGCGGGCGCCCATCCGGCGCCCCTTCCTCGCTTTCGGCCACAAAGCCGCCGCCGTCGCGCGGCGTCATCGCGCAGCCGGCGAGCGCGGCGACGAACATGACGCACAGCACGGCGCGACCCTCCGCGCGCGCGCCGCTCCAAATGGCGAAGGACCGACCCCGCCGCAACCAGCCCGATGTCCGCATAGACGCACCCGACGCACGCATGACGCAACTGTCGGCGTCCGCAAACTTGCTGACGCCGGCTCAACCCGAAACATAGCCGGAGCAACACTTCGGTAAGACTAACTTGTTTTATCAGAAAATACTTGAAATTCGGTTGACGTTTACCTTAGGGCAATGGCGATTGAGAGGAACCGTTGCGGTAGTCCCCGCTCCATTTCGGGGAGAGGGGGAAGGCAGGCGCCGCGGCGCTACTGCGCGAGCTGGCGGTCGAGTTGCGACTGGATCGCCTCCGCCGCCTCGACCCGCCCGAGCTTGGTGAGGCACCAGACCCGCATCCGCAAGAGATCGCGCGTTTCCGCGGCGAAGGCGAGGCGGCGGTCGAGCCAGGACAGCGCCTCGATGTAGCGGTCGGCGTTGTAGGCGTCCCAGGCGCGGCGTTCGAGCAGTTGCATGCCAAGCTCGCGCCGCTGCGGCGCGGTGAGCTCGGCCGAGGTCGCCGTTCGGGCGGCTTTCACGCCGTCGCCGGACGCCAGCAGCGCCAGCGAACGGCCGTAGGCCGCCTCCTGCCGCTGCCGCCCCGTCGCCGTTTGCAGCGCCGCCTCGAAGCTCTGCGCCGCCTCGGCCGGGCGGGTCTGGTTGAGCAACGCCCAGCCCTGGGTGTTGAGCCGCCCGACGTCGGCGCTCGCCGGCGCTGAGCCGCTGGGCGCGTCGAGCGCCTGCCGGAAGCGCTTCTGCGGCGCCTCGACATTGTCCAGCGCCGCCCGCCGCTCGCGCATATTGCGCGCCCCGGCCAGCTTGCCGATGCGCGGGTAGGCGTCGCGGTAGGTCTCCAGCACCCGCGCGTAATTCTCGCGGTCGCGCAGCTTGCGATAGGCGAAAGCGGCGCCCAGCGCGGCGTTCTCGCTCGGTTCGAACCCGAGCGCGCGGTCGAACCACGCGGCGGCGGCGGCGAATTGGCGCGCATTGTAGGAGTACCAGCCGAGCGCCTGCGCGCCATTGCCTGACTTCGCCGCGACGACCGCGTCGGCGAAACGCTTCAGCCCCGCCGCGTCCGGCGCCGCCCCCGACTTGCGGGTCAGCCGGTCGGCGACGGTCTCGAGATAGAGGCCGCGCAGCGACTCGTCATGCTCGCCGCCCTGATAGGCCAGCGTCTCCGCCTCGTCGTCGCGGCGTAGGCCGCGCAGCGCGATGACCAGCCCCTCGGTGGTCTTGGGGTCCTCGTCCGGCGCCGCCGCCCAGCTGCGCGCCGCCTGGAACCACGCGGCCGCCGTGACGTAATCCTTCTGCGACAGCCGCTGCCAGGCGAGCGCCTGCGCGCCGTTGGCGGAATGCGCCTCGGCGAACGCCTTGCCGGCGCGTGCGAGCTGATCTGTCGGCACGTCCTCGCCCGACCCGGCCGCGGCGGCCAAGCTCGCGGCGGCGGCCTCCAGGAACAGCGGCTTCAGCGCCGGCTGGCGGGCGCTCCATCCATCGGCGAAGCGCATGAAGTCGGCGTAGCGGCCCTCGCCCTGAAGCGAGCGGGCGTAGCCTTCGAGCGCCTTCGGGTCGGGATCGGCGCCGGCGGGCGCCCATTCGATCGCCTTGCGGAACCACGCCTGCGCGCCGGCGAACTCCTTGCGGTTGTAGGCGAGCCAGCCGAGCGACAGCGCGCCGCCGGCCGATTTCGCCGCGCTCACGTCGACCGCGATGCCGCGCAGCCGCTCCTGCGCCGCGCTCGAATGCGGATCGAGCGCGCCGAGGCTGTCGAGCCCGATGTCGACCGCGAAGCCGCCGAGTCCCGGCGCGCGGGCGCTCGTCGCCTCGACGAAGCTGAGCGCCTCGTCGTATCGTTTCAGCGCGCGCAGCGTGTCGGCGTAGGCGCGGGCGAGGTCGAGGCCGAGCTTGACCTCGGCCGGGCGCCAGTCGATCGCGGCGCGCAGCCAATGCTCGGCGCCGGAATAGTCCTTGGCGCGGTAGGCGCGCCAGCCGAGCGCCTCGGCGCCCACGGCCGAGCGGTCCTCCTCGATCAGCTTGACAAAGCGCGCCTGCCGCTCGGCGGTGATGCGCTCGGCGCCCGGGGCGGAAAGCTCGGCGGCGGCGATGTCGATCAGCACGGCGCGCAGCGGCGACCAGCGCTCCAGCCATTTGAGGCCGAGCGCCTCGGCCTCGTCGAACCGCGACAGCGCCGCCAGCGCGCGCACATAGCCCTCGACCGTCTTGGCCAGGCCTGTCTGCGTGTCGACGTAGGATTCGGTATCGTGGCCGATCAGCAGCGACGAGTTCGGGTAGGCGCGCGGGGTGCGGCGGTAGTCCTCGGGCCGCAGCGCGAGCTGGGCGAGGATGGCGGAATAGTCGTCGACCGGCGCGGACAGTTTTTGATCGGCGTCGGCGCGGCGCGGCGGCCACCAGTCGAGCGCCAGCGCGAACCAGCGCGCCGCCGGCTCGTATTCGCGCCGAGCGAAGCGGTACCAGCCGAGCGCCTGGGCGCCGAGCGCCGAATGGACCGACGTGAACGCCGTCTCGAACGCGGCGACGCGCGCCTCCGGGATAGGCTCGGGCGGGTTGTCGCGCGAAAGCTCCTCGACGGCGACGTCGATGTAGAGCTTCTTCATCGGCTGGGCGCGCTCGATCCAGGGCGAGGCGACGCCTTCCGCCTTGGCGAGCCGGCCGACCGCGCGCAGGGTCAGCGCGTAGCCTTCGTTCAAGCGGGCGTCGCCGCGCCGGTCGCCGCTCCAGTCGGCCGCCAGCTCGAACCAGCGCCCACCGTAGCCGCAGCCGGCCTCGCTGTAGCGGCGCCACGCGATCGCCTGCGCGGCCTTGGCGGAACGGTCGGCGGCGGCGATGGCGGAGAAGCGGGCGATGCGCGGCTCCGACATCGGCACGCGCGGCCAGCGCCGCGTCAGCTCCTCGACGCCGATATTGATATAGAGCTCGCGCGCCTCGGCCGAGCGGCCGGCGTAGGCGAAGGCTTCGTCCTCGGCCTCGTTGAACATGCCGACGGCGCGCAGGCCCTGCGCCAGGCCGGAATGCAGCTTGTCGTCGCCGCCGTTTTCCGCCCAGGCGATCGCCTTGCGGAACCAGCCGAGCGAATAGCCGCAATTGCCGTCCTGCAGCCGCCGCCAGCCGAGCGCCGCGGCGCCGCCGGAGAGCTTTTCGGCCGCCACCAGTTCGGCGAAGCGGTCGAGCCGGCGCGCCGGCAGCGTCGCCGACAGCTTCGGGTCGAGCAACTGGTCGGAGAAGGCGGCGACATAGGCCGCCTTCAGTTCGCGCGACTGCTGGCGATGCTCCCAGGCGAAATCCTCCGCTTCAACCAGCCGCCCGGCCGCGCGCAGGCTCAGCGCAAGCCCCTCGTTGACCTTGGCGTCGGCAACCTGCCCCGGCGACCACGAGGCCGCCTTCTCGAACCAGGAGATCGCCTCCCCGTAGCCGCGTTCGCGATAAGCCTGCCAGCCGAGCGCGCCCGCCGCCTGCGGCGAACGCCGCGCCTGCGCGACGGTGGCGAAGCGCGCGATCCGCTCCGCGCTCGGCGAGGCGCCGGCGGCGGCGAGCTGCTGGGTGAAGATCTCGATATAGAGCCCGCCGAGCGTCGCGCCGCCGTCGCGCCAGACATAGGCGACATCCTCGGCCCGCTCCCATTCGCCGCCCGCCCGCAGCGCCTGCACGTAGCCTTCCACCAGCTTGGCGCGCGCAGCGTCCGGCGCGGCGGGCGGGACGAGCGCGTCGAAGCCGCTCCAGTCGATGCCGGTCTCGAACCATTTGCGCGCGATCAGCCAGTCGCCGCGCATCAGCGCGCCCCAGGCGAGCGCCTGCGCGCCCTCGGCGCTGCGTTCCTCGGCGACCGCCGTCTCGAAATCGGCGCGCGCCTGCGGATTGACCTCGCGCAGCGGCTTGTCCGAGGTGAGCCATTGCACCATGCCGGCGAAATAGGCGTCGCGCACCGGGGCGAGCTCATGGCGATGCGCGGCGCCGAACTCCGCCAGCTCCTCGAAGCGTTCGAGCGCGCGTAAGGATAGCGCCTTGCCCTCTGTAGCCTTGGCCCCGGCGAGATCGGCGTCCCACTGCCCTGCCCGTTCGAACCAGACCAGCGCATGGCCGTAATCGTGCGTCTCGTAGGCGATCCAGGCGAGCGCCAGCGCGCCGGCGGCCGATTTCGCGCCGGCGAAGGTCTTCTCGATCTCGGCGTACTGCTCGCGCGTGATCAGCCCGGCCTTGCCGGCGGCGCCGAGCCGCTGCAGCTCGCTCTGCAGATAGACGAGGTTGAAGTCGGGCGAGACGTTGCGCCATTTCGCCGCCGCCGCCGCCGCCGCGTCGAACTTCTTGGCGCCTTCCAGCGCCATCACGTAGCCCTCGACCAGGCCGCGCGGCGGCGTGTCGCCGTGGGTCCACGCCAGCGCCTTCTGGAACCACTGCGCCGCGTCGTCGTAGCCGCCGAGGCGATACTCGCGCCACGCCATCGCCGCCGCGCCCGCCGTCGAGCGCTCGGTCTCGATGGCGTCGAGGAAGCGTTGCAGCCGTTGCGGCGCGGGGGCGGGGCCGTCGCGCGCGTCGAGCGCAGCGATGGCGATCTCCAGGAACAGCGTGCGCAAGCCCGGCCAGCGATCGCGCCAGGCGAAGGCGATCGCCTCCGCCTCCTCGACGCGGCCGAGCGCGCGCAACGCCTGGGCATAGCCCTCCTGCGTCTTGGCGAAGGCCTCCTCGGTCGCATAGTCCGCCGCGTCGGTCCGCTTCGACGTGTTGGGATAAGCGCGCGGCGTACGGCGATAGTCCTTCGCCTCCAGCGCCAGCCGCGCCAGCACGGGGACATAGTCGGGGGCGGGCGCGGCGAGCAGATGCGGGCCTTCGTGGCGGCGCGCCGGCCACCACGCGAGCGCCTGCGCGAACCAGCGCGTCGCCTCGTCGTATTCGCCGCGCTCCAGCCGGTACCAGCCGAGCGCCTGCGCGCCCTGCGAGGAGCGCAGCGGTTCGATCGCGTCGACGAAACTCTTCAGCCGCGCCTCGTCGAGCGGCTCGGGCGGATTGTCGCGCGAAAGCTCCTCTGCGACGACGTCGATATAGAGCTTGCGCAGGTCGGGGACGCGCTGCGCCAGCGCCTCGGCCTCGGCGAGCCCGCCGACGCTACGCAGGCTCAGAGCATAGCCCTCGTCGGTCTTGGCGTCGGGCTCGTCGCTCCAGGCGCCGGCGAGGCGCAGCCATTGCCCGCCGTAGCCGCAGCCGGCGTCAGCATAGCGCCGCCAGCCGAGCGCGCGCGCCGCCTTGGCGCTGCGCGCCGCGAGCGCGGCCTCGGCAAAACGGGCGAGCCGCGCGTCGCTGACCGGAGTCTCTCGCGCCAGCGCCTCGGCGCCGATGTCGAGATAGAGCGCGCGCATCTCGGGGATGCGGGCGCTCCAGGCGTAGGCGACGTCCTCGGCCTGCGCGAACGCGCCGGCCTTGCGCAGGCTCAGCGAGAGACCGCGCGCGATGGCGCCGTCGGCGGCGCCGTCGACGCTCCAGGCCGCGGCCTTGCGGAACCACGGCGCCGCGTAGACGCAATTGTCCTCAGCCAACCGCCGCCAGCCGAGCGCCTGCGCCCCCGCCGACGCGTGCGCCGCCTCGACCGTCCTGGCGAAGCGGTCGAGCCGCGCGGGCGGCAGCGTCGCCTTGTCGTCGGCCAGCTCGGCGGCGACGGTGGAGATATAGACCGCGCGCAGGTCCTCGGATTGCCCGGCAAGGCGCCATGAGAAGCTCTCGGCGTCCTCCAGCCGGCCGGCGGCGCGCAGACTCAGCGCATAGCCTTCGGCGAGCTTCGCCGCTGGCGTGGCGGATCCCGCGAGCGCGCGCTCGAACCAGCGCACGGCGTCAGCCGGCGCATGGGCGCGATAGGCGCGCCAGCCGAGCGCGGCGGCCGCATCGACCGAGCGGCCGTTTTCGGCGAAGGCTTCGAAGCGGACGAGCCGCTGCGGCGACAGCGCGTCATCGGCGACGGCTTGCGAGGCGATCTCGACGTAGAGTTCGGCCAGCGCGGGCGCGCCGCTCCAGGCGAAGGCGACGTCCTCGGCGCGCTCCAACTCGCCGCCGCCGCGCAAGGCCCGCGCGTAGCCTTCTGCGATCTTGAACTGAGCCGCGTCCGGCTGCTGCGGCGGCGCGAGCGGATCGAGAGCGCTCCAGGCGAGCGCGTTCTCGAACCATTTGCGCGCCTGCGCCCAGTCGGCGCGCCGCGCCCCGGCCCAGCCGAGCGCCTCGGCCCCTTGCGCGCTGCGGTCGGCGGCGACGGCCTGCTCGAAGCCGGCGCGCGCCTGAGGGTCGGCAGGCTTGTCGGCGGTGAGCCATGCGATCATGCCGCCATAGTAAGCGTCGCGCACCTCGGGCGAGGCGCCGCGCTCGGCGGCGCCGAATTCGGCCAGCTCGGCGAAGCGGTCGAGTGCGCGCAAGGCTAGCGCGACGCCCTCCCGCGCCTTCGCGTCGCCGCCCCAATCGGCCGCCTTGCGGAACCAGTTCAGCGCGCGCGCGAAATCCTTCGTCTCGTAGGCGAACCAGCCGAGCGACAGCGCCGCGTCGGCGGAGCGGGTCTTGGCGACCTCCGCCTCGATGGCGGCGAATTGCGCCTGCATCGCCGCCTCCGGACGCCCGGAGGCGCGCAGCGCGGCGAGCTGGCTGCGCAGGTAGACGACCTCGAACCGCGGCGAGGCGGCGCGCCAGCGCGCGGCGAGACGGTCGGCCTCGTCGAACTTGTTCTGCCCCTGCAGGGCCTCGACATAGCCCTCGACGAGGCCGGCGTCGGGCGGCTCCGCGATCTCCCAAGCCAGCGCACGGGCGAACCATTTGGCGGCCGCTTCAGGCGCATGGGCGCGAAGCTGGCGCCAGCCGTAGGCGGTCGCGGCCGAGGCGGAGCGCGCCTCCTCGATCGCCGCTGCGTAGCGGGCGAGCCGCTCGGGCGCGATCTCCGGCCCGTCCTTGTTCAGCGCGTCGGCGACGATGTCGAGATAGAGCCGGCCGAGCGAGGGCCAGCGTGTGCGCCACGCCGAAGCGATCGCCTCGGCCTCGTCGAGGCGGCCGAGCGCGCGCAGGGTCTGCGCGTAGCCCTCCTCGGTCTTGGCGAGGCCCTCCTCGGTGTTGACGTAGAGCTCGCGGCTCTTGCCGATCAAGGCCGAGGAGTTGGGATAGGCGCGCGGCGTGCGGCGGTAGTCCTCGTGCGCGAGCGCGAGTTTCGCCAGGATCGGCTGGTAGTCGTCGACCGGCGCGGAGAGCCGCTGCGACATATCGCGGCGTTGCGTCGGCCACCAGTCGAGCGCTTGGCGGAACCAGCGCGCCGCCTCGTCGAATTCGTGACGCTCCAGGCGATACCAGCCGAGCGCCTGCGCGCCGAGCGCCGAATGGATCGGCGCGATGACGCCGACGAATTCGCGCAACCGCGCCTCGTCGACCGGCTCCGGCGGATTGTCGCGCGAAAGCGTCTCCACCATCGTGTCGATGTAGAGCTTCTGCATCAGCGGGGCGGCGTCGCGCCAGCGCCAGGCGACGCTCGCGGCCTCGCTGAGCCGGCCGGTCGCGCGCAGGGTCAGGCCGAGACCCTCGTCGGTCTTGGCGTCGCGCTTGTCTTCGTCGGTCCAGTCGGTCGCCAGCCGCATCCACTGGCCGCCGTAGCCGCAGGCGGCCTGACGGTAGCGGAACCAGCCGAGCGCCTGTGCGCCCCGCGCATGGCGGTCGGCGAGCACGGCCTGCGACAGCCGCGCCAGCCGCGCCTCGCCCATCGCTATCGCCGGCGCCTCGCTCATCAACTGCTCGACGCCGATGTCGACATGCAGCGCGCGCAGATCGCGGTCGCGCTCGCGCCAGGCGTAGGCGAGATCCTGCGCCTGGTTGTAGGCGCCGACCGCCTTCAGCGACAGCGCGAGGCCGCGCGCGGTGCTCGCGTCCTCGGCGGAATCGGCGCTCCAGGCGGCGGCGCGGCGGAACCACGGCGCGGCGTAGACGCAATTGCCCTGGTTGAGCCGGCGCCAGCCAAGCGCCCGCGCGCCGGCCGCCGAGCGCTCGGCGTTGACGATGGTGACGAAACGGGCGAGCCGCGCCGGCGGCAGCGCCGGCTTGTCGGCGGCGAGCTCGGCGATCACGGCGGAGAGGTAGATCGCCCGCAGGTCGGGGGAATCTCGCAACGCCCAGGCGAGCTCTTCGGCCTCGGCGAGCCGGCCGGTCTGCTTGAGCGCCAGCGCGAGGCCCTGGCTCACCGAGAGATCGCCGCGTCCGCCGCTGGTCCAGCCCGACGCCTTGCGAAACCAGCCGATCGCGGTCTCGTAATCGGCCGAGCGATAGCCGAGCCAGCCGAGCGCGGCGGCGGCCGGCGCCGACTTGGCGCGCTGCGCGAACTCGCTGTAATCGGCGAGCTCGCCGGGGTTCAGCGCCGCGGCCGACGGGGCGGCGTCGACGGCCGCGCCCATCAGCTCGACGAAGATTTTCTCCAGCGCCGGCCCGGCGCCGCGCCAGCGGTCGGCGATGCGAGTCGCTTCGTCGAGCCGGCCGGCGTGGGCGAGCGCGCGGCCGTAGCCTTCCAGCGCGCTGGCCACATCGGGATCGATTCCGCCAACCGGGGGACCGGCGGCGGGATCGACGCTGCGCCAGTCGAGCGCGCTGCGGAACCACAGCGCAGCCTCGTCCCATTCGGCGCGATTGTAGCGATACCAGCCGATCGCCGCCGCCCCGGCCGGCTGGCGCGCGTCCTCAACGAAGGCGGCGAAATCGGCGAGCCGCGCGGGGGCGAGCTCGGGCGGCGGCGTGCGGGTCAACAGGCTCGCGCAGGCGCCGGCGTAGGTCGCGCGCAGATTGGCGGAGCGGTCGCGCCAATCGTAGGCCAGCGCCAGCGCTGGCTCGAAGCGGCCGAGCTTGAACAGCGCCAGCGCGCGCCCCTCGACGAGATTGACGGCCGCAGCGTCCGCCGCCGCGGGGGCCTCGAGCTTGGCCAGCGCGAACCAGCTCTCGGCGGCCTCGAAGCGGCCGCGGTTGTACTCGAACCAGCCGGCGAGGCCGAGATCGCCGGGCGCCTGCGAGCGCGAAACCTCGGCGAAGAAATCGGCGAGCGCCTCGGGCTCGATAGCCCCCGTGCGTCCGGCGTTGGCCGCGGCGACGCGGGCGCGCGTGAGGTCGATCTTGGCGCCGTCGAACTCGGTCGCGCCGTCGGCGGATTTCGCGCCCATGGCGATCAGCGAGCGCGTCTCCTCGAAGGAGAAGCGCGAAACCGACTTCTTCACCGTCGCCAGCCGCTCGTCGTGATCGGGGCAAGTGGCGATGACGGCGTGATAGATCTCGAACGCGCGCGACTGCAGGCCGAGGGCGAGAAACGCGTCGGCGACGCGCCAGTTGGCGTCCATGTAGGCGCAGTGCAGGATGGAAGGGTCGGCGTCGGCGATGGCCAGCGCCTCGGTCCATTTCGCGTCGTCGGACGCCTTGACCAGCGCCTTGATCGCAGCCTTGCGCGCGATCTTGGCGGTGAGGTCGCGCGAGGGCTTCCAGTCCGGCGTCGAGCGCTCTTTCAAGGCGAGCCCGGCCTGCAACTCCTCCATGCGGTCGGCGGCGAGCATGTCCCAGAACGGCTGCTCGTCGGCGCCGGCGCCGGCGGCGGAATAGATATTTGTCGGCGGCGTCCAGTTCGGATGCAGCGCCTTCAGCCGTTTGATCTCGGCGTTGGCGCGGACGAAATTGTGCAGCGAGGCGTAATAGCGCAGCGCGCTCTCGTCCACCGCCGACTCGCTCGCCGAGACCGAGAACAGCGCCCCGAACAGCGGCGCCTGATAGATATGCGCGTAAGCCCCCTCGGGCGCGCGCTCGGGCGGCGGCGTGAGGCCCGCGTCGCCACGGGCGATGAACTCGCCCAAGGCGGGCGGCTCGGCCGCAATGGACGGGGCGGCGACCAGCGCCGCGACAACGCAAACTAACAAACGCGACGTCAACATTGCGGATACCGTACGCGTAACGCGGTGAGCGAGAGCATTTGCAGCGTCGCCGAATAGTAGCCGTCCTGGCGAAGCTCTCGCAGCTCATCAGGAAATGGGGTTCCGTCGGCGGCGCAACGGGCGAGCGCGGCCACGGCGCGGTAGCCGAGGCCGTCGAAGCTCTGCGCGATGGCGCCCTTCTCGACGTCGACGACAACGGGCGCGCCGCCGGACGCGCCGAGCCAGGCCTGCGTCAGCTTGACCAGCGTGGGCTTGGCCTGCTGCGGCCCCCAGGCCAGATAGAGCGGCGCGCGGACCAGCTCGTAGCCGAACACACGCGCGCGCCCCTCGGCCGGACGCAGGCCGCCGCGCAGCGAGATCCAATCGCACGGCAGCGCGAGCGCTCCGAACCGCGCGGCGTCGTACAGCTTCAGGCCGCTGCGCTCGATCGCGCGCCAATCCACCTCCGGCGCGACCTCGGCGAGCGCATCGAGCGCCGGGAACACCCAGTAGGAGAGGTTGACCAGCGGGCCGTCCTTCGCGTCCTCGTCGCCGAAGCCGGCCGCGCCGGGGCGCAACGCCGGACCGTAGGCGGTGCGGAACACGACCTTGGCGGCGAGCGCGAAGGCGATCCGCCGGGCTTGCGCGGTGTACTCGGGCGCCTTCCAGCGCCGGCCGGCTTCCGCCAGCCCCCAGGCGATCAGCAGGTCGCCGTCGGTGGCGTTGTTGCGGTCGAGCGCGTGCGGCGTATCCTGCGGACGCCAGCGCCACGCGGCGAGATGGTCGCCACGGATCTCGAGATTGGCCGCCGTCCAGGCCCAAAGTTTGGCGAAAATCTCGCGGTCGTCGTGGAAGGCGGCGAGCGTCAGCGCGTAGCCCTGGCCCTCGCTGTGGCTGACGTTCTCAGCGCCGGCGTCGACGAGCCGGCCCTCGGGCGCGATGAACGCGGCCTTGTAGCGCGCCCAATTGTCCGCCTCGACGTCGGCGCGGGCGGGCGCCGCCAAAGCGGCGAGACCGAGCGCGAGGGTGAGAAGGGCGTGTCTCATGAGCGATTGCCGTGCGCGCGCACGGCGGCGAAGGTCGCGACGCCCAGCGCCGCCGCGGCGACGAGGAACGCGATCAGGTAATCGTCGAGATTGGCCGACATGAAGCCGGCCGCAATCAGCCTGAGATTGCCGGGCGTGAGCGTTTCGGTCGGCAGGAAATAGCTGTGGATCGCCGCGCCCAGGCTGGTGACGCCGCTGCGCGGCGCGAAGGCGGAGGCGCGGCCCTCGACCTCGTTCCAGTTGGAGGGCGCGACGAGGTTGGGCATGTCGCGCGCGAGCGTCGCCGCGTTGGGGGCGACCACCAGCGTCCAGGCGCCGGCGCCGCTGGGGTCGCGCGTCTGGGCGAGCAGGATCGTCGCGCGCTGCGGCGCCTCGATCGGCCGCTCGGCGTCGCGCAGAAGCGCGAAATCGTCGAGATGGACGTTGACGTAGCGATCATACAAAGCGCGCAGGCTGCGGCGCGGCGAGAAATCCGCCGGAGTGACGTGTCCGCCCTCCGCCCATTGATCGTAAACCTCGGCCGAACCCTTGAGCTGCGCCGACGGGGCGCCGCCGGGCGCGACGATGAGCGCATCGGCGTTCGGCCCCGACCAGGACGCCTTCAGCTGCTGGTAGTCGACGCCGAACTTCTCGATCAGCCGCGCCGGAAATTCGTCGAGCGCGCCGACGAACAGCGCCGGCCCGCGTTGCGCCGCCTCGGCGTCGAAGCTGACGCGGGCGCCCAGGATGCGCCCCGCGGTCACGGCGCTGCGGGCGAGATAGGCGGCGAGCGCGGCGAGCGTGCGCCGGTCGCGGTTCGGGGCGTAGATCAGGCCGCCGTCCATGTAGGGAAAGCCGCTCGACAGGGTCGCTGCGAGATCGGGCATGCGGCCGATGCGGGCGAAAGCGGGCATCACCAGCTCCGACGTATCGAACAGCACGAAGCGCTTGCGCGCGTCCATCAAGTGCTTGACTTCGCACGACCCGTCGGCGGCGTCCGGCGTCTGCGCCTCGACCACGACATGATTGACGCCGGGACGCAGCGCGCTCAGGCTGACCGAGACGGGGCGGTCGCGGAACAGGGCGCCGCGCGGGTTCTTCAGCGGGGCCGAGCCGGCCTCGCGGTCGTTGACGCGCACCAGGATTTGCGACGTCGGCAACAGACCCTCGGCGTAGCCGGCCGTCAGCGACAGCGTCAGCTTGTCGTAATCGGCGGGGTAGAAGTCTCCCGGCAGCGTGATGTCGAAGGCGGCGCGGTAGAGCCGGCCGCTGAACTCCTCGGTGCGCACGCCCAGCTCCTTCAGCGGCGCACGCAACGGACCCGTAACGGGATAGCCGAAGCGATTGGCGAGCGCGCGCGCGACGGCGGGGTTTTCGGCGCGCTCCTCGGCGCGGCGCATCGGCAGAAGGCCGTCGATCGCCTCGGCGGTCTCGGCGTAGCTGTCGCCGACGGCGGCGACGACGACGCGGCCGGGCGCGTCCTGGCCCTCGACCGCAAGCGCCCGCCCGCTTCCCGAGGGAAGAAAGCGCGCAAAGCCGCGCCCGGCGAGATAGTCGCGCTGGCCGGCCAGCACGTAGAGCCCGGCGCGTTCGCCGATCTCGCCGACGATCTCGATCTTAGGCCGCTGCGCCCCGGCGCGGATCGCCACCGCCTCGACCGCGCGCATCGCCGCGTCGACCGCCTCGGCGTCGGCGCCCTCGGGGATGGCGACGCGGATCGGAAAGGCGCCGGAGGCGTCCGGCGAGAGCGCGGCGAGATCGTCGAGGCGCTCGACTTGCGGGTCGGCGACGCCGGGGAACGACAGCCCGGAAGTCGCGGGATCGACCTGCGTCCACAATTCGTATGTCGCCTCCATCGAGCAGTCGACGCGGTGGCGCTGCGAGACGGAGATGCGAACGCTGTTGTAGCCGGGGATCAGCAGCCCGCGCGGCAGTTCGACGTCGAGCGCGCCGGGATCGGTCGCCGCGGCGATGGGGGTCTGCGCGACGGCGACGTCGTTGACGCTGACGGCGATCGACGACGCCTCCGGCATGACGGAAATGGCGTTGGCGAAGCCGATATGCACGCGAGCCCGCGTGCGCGCCTCCGCCTCGGTGACATAGATCGGCCAGGTGCGGGCGCTCGTCTCGCCCTCGAAGCGCAATTGCAGGGGATCGGGCCCGAGCCGGTGCAGCGTCTCGCCGCCGGGATCGGGGCCGTCGGCGCGCGCCGCGCCGGCGGCCAGGGCGGCCATGAGAGCAAGCGCGAGAGCTTTTCGCATCGGCGTCCTCATGCGGCTTCGACGGCCGCGGCGGGGGCCGCGATCTCAGGGGCTGGCTCGACGCCCATGACGGTCTGCGGCGGCAAGTCGGCGGCCCGGCGCGCGTTCCAAGCGTCAAGCAGCAGTCTCAAGCCGCGCGGCGGGCCGGCGAGGCTCCAGGCGAAGAACGTCACGACGCCGTGCAGCACGCCGTAGCGCCGCCGCCGCCCCTCGCGGAAGGCGGCGATCTCGCCGACGTCGCCGAACATCAGGTCGGAGATGGCCTGATAGTGCCGGCGCTTCAACTTGCCGAAGGCGAAGCCGATCTCGACCGCGTCGTCGCGCTGGCGCCAGTTGCCGACCACGACCGGGAAGCTCTGCGCGCCGCTGCCCGAGCGCAGCTTGACGTCGACCACCGCCGGCGCGCCCTGCGCGAGGCTCTGGGTCATCTGCTCGGCCGGCACGCTCACGCGGCAGCCGCCGTAGGACACGTCGAGCGCCGTGCCGGCGACGATGACGCTGCCGAGCGCCAGTTCGACCGGACGGTCGAGCGACTTGCGCAAGGCGCGCCGCTCGGAGACGACGCCGAGCGAGGCCGCGGAAAGCATCAGATTGAACAGGTTCCACAGCGCCACGACCGCGAGCAGTTCGTTGGCCTCGCGCTCGGTGAACCAGCGCCAGATGCACACCAGCATCGACACGGAATAAGCCGCGAACAGCACGAAGAACGGCGTCGACAGCTCCGACAGATGGTCCTTATCGAGCGTGTTGCCCTTGTCGGTGACGTTGAACGTCGGCTTGTAGGGGTTGAGGATGACGCTGAACAGACCCTGCGCGAGATACAAGGTCTGCATGTACTCGTAGACTTCCGAAACCAGCGCCCAGCGCACGCCGCCGTACAGGTAGTTCTGCATCATCATGTTCGCCAACATGTAAAGCACGGTATAGGCGAGGAACTCCTGCGCGTTGGCGATGTAGATCTGCATGTTGAAGAAGATGAACAGCAGCGGCGAGATCAGGAACGGCAGCCGGAAGAACGGGAAGAACCAATAGGTCATGTTGGAGAGGTAGCAGATCTTCTGCGCCACGCTTAAGCCGCGCTTGAGCAGGGGGTTCTTCAGGATGAAGATCTGGAACATGCCGCGCGCCCAGCGCGACCGCTGGCCGATGAAGGAGGAGAAGGTCTCCGGCTGCAGCCCTGAGATCATCGGCTTGTCGACATAGAGGCTGCGCCAGCCGCGCGAATGCAGGTCGAGCGCGGTCTCGCAGTCCTCGGTGATGGTGATGCCGGAGAAGCCGCCGACCTCCTTCAGCGCCTCGCGGCGGATCACCGCCGCCGAGCCGCAGAAGAACGCGCCGTTCCACTTGTCGAGCCCCTTCTGGATCGCGCCGTAGAACATCTCGTTCTCCGACGGCATGGTCTGGAAGGTCTCGAGGTTGCGCTCGATCGGGTCCGGATTGGTGAAGAAATGCGGCGTCTGGCACAGGAACAGCCGCGGGTCCGCGCGGAAATAGCCGACCGTCTCCTGCAGGAACTCGCGCACCGGCACGTGGTCGGCGTCGAACACGACGATCAGCTCGCCCGTCGATTTGAAGAAGCAATTGTTCATGTTGCCAGCTTTGGCGTGCTCGTTCTTGGCGCGCGTCAGATATTTGGCGCCGAGCTCGGCGGCGAGCGCGGTGAGCTGCACTCTCCGCTCCCGCGCCTCCTTGGCCTTCTTCGGATTGTCCTGGTTGCACTTCTGGTCGGTGCCGCCGTCATCGAGCAGCCAGACGGTGATCTTGTCTTTGGGATAGTCCAGCTCGGTCGCCGCCACGACGGTCATCGCCAGCAGCTCGGGGTCCTCGTTATAAGTGGGAATGTAGACGTCGACGGTCGGCAGATCCGCCGCAGCGACCGGCTTGGGCGGTTTGCGGTCGAGCGGGTCGGCGACGACGAACAGGCTGATCGCCATCATCACCATGGAGTAGAGCTCGGCGAGATAGAGCGCCACGCCGGGGACAAAGTCCCAGGGATCGCTGACGGGGGGAATCGTATTGACGGTGCGCCAGAAGAAATAGCGGATGACAACCGCCGTGCCGAGCGCAAGGAAGATATGCCGCCACCGGCCCGTAAGCCGGAGCGCCCTTATGATCGCCATGCCGACGAGCGCCGTCAGGCCGAGCATGAATTGCGAGCGGATGCCGACGGGTTCGGTCGCCAGGACCAGAAACACAAACCCGCAGGCCAGCCACAGGCCCAACTTGACTGTCCGCTCCATACGCCCCAGCCGTACGCATCGCCACAACGCCGGGAAGCCTAGGACGTTAAGCTTTATATTCCCTTACGGCAGACGACCAAAGGGCGCTACGGAAGCTTACCTAAAGTCACCGGCGCGCGCGGGCGCCCAGCGGCCCGATCGCGCGCGCCGCGCGTTTGCGCCAATGGGCGAGATTAGGGCTCGTTTTCGATAGCAGCGCGCGCTCGCCGGCGCCCGAAGACCGCCGCGACTGTCATATACCATCGCCGCTCAGAGAAAAGGGTTGCTTCGACTTGCGATACGCCGTCTCAGCCTGTTGCGCCTCGTCTGGGAGGACAACGCGACTGCGCAATCGAAACGCCAGATTGGCGCCGTGTTGTACTCGACGTCGCGCCGCCTATACCGCTCGCGGTCGAGATTGCGCGGCGACGAAGCGGCTCCCGTGGACGCCGGCCTCCAGCCGATGTCGCGATATCCCCGGCGGGCTAATTCAGCGCGTCCGCCGGCGGCGCCATGGCGCCGGTCATCATCGCCACCGCGTCGGACATCGACACCTTCTTCGGGTCGACCACGGTCAGGCGCTTGCCCAGGCGATGGATGTGGATGCGGTCGGCGACCTCGAACACATGCGGCATGTTGTGCGAGATCAGGATGATCGGCAGACCCCGCTTCTTCACGTCGAGGATCAGCTCCAGCACCCGGCGCGATTCCTTCACCCCAAGCGCCGCCGTCGGCTCGTCCATGATGACGACGCGCTTGGCGAACGCCGCCGCCCGCGCCACCGCCACGCCCTGGCGCTGGCCGCCCGACAGCGTCTCGACCGGTTGGTTGATGTTCTGGATCGTCATCAACCCAAGCTCGTTGAGTTTTTCGCGCGCGAATTTGGCCATGGCGCCGCGGTTCATGTAGCGCAGATACTTGCCCATGAAACCGCCAGCGCGGATCTCGCGGCCAAGAAACATGTTGTCGGCGATCGACAGCGCCGGCGACAGCGCAAGGTTCTGATAGACAGTCTCGATGCCGGCCTCGCGCGCGTCGATCGGCGAGCGGAAGTTGACGACGTCGCCGCCGAGCCGGATTTCGCCGGCGTCGGGGATCACGGCGCCGCAGATCGCCTTGATCAGCGAAGATTTGCCGGCGCCGTTGTCGCCGATCACCGCGACGATCTCGTCGGGGTAGAGGTCGAAGTCGGCGTGGTCGAGCGCTGTCACCCGGCCATAGCGCTTGACGAGACTGCGGCAGGTGAGGATGGGTTCGGCGTTGGGGTTCACTTCGCAACCCTCCGGATCCACTGGTCGAGCGCGACCGCGATGATGATGAGCACGCCGATGGCGAATTCCTGCCACAGCACGTCGAGCCCGGCGAGCGAGACGGCCGAGCGGAATACGCCGACGATCAGCGCCCCGACCAGCGTGCCGACGATGGAGCCGCGGCCGCCGAACAGCGAGGTGCCGCCGATCACGACGGCGGTGATGGAGTCGAGGTTAGCGTTATCGCCCGCCGTCGGGGAGATCGCGCCGACGCGGCCGATCAGCGCCCAGCCGGCTATGGCGGCGATCAGGCCCGCCGCGATATAGACGCTGCGCAGCACGGCGTCGGTATCGATGCCGGCCAGGCGCGCAGATTCGGGATCGTCGCCGGTCGCGTAGACGTGGCGGCCATAGGACGTGCGGTTCAGCACATACCAGACGACCGCGGCGACGATCAGCAACAAGAACGTGCCCCACATGATGCGGGCGTCGCCGACCGACAGCTGGTTGCCCATGATCTGCAGGAAATAGGCTTTGTCCTCGATGTCCTGCATCCCGATCGTCTCGCTCTGCGAGTAGAACGTGTTGAGCGCGCCGATGATCGACAGCGTGCCGAGCGTGACGATGAAGGGCGGCATCTTCAGCCGCGTCACCAGCGTGCCGTTGAGCCAGCCGAAAAACGCGCCGCAGGCGAGGCCGAGCAGGAAGCCGAACGGCGTCAGGATGTAAGGAGTGACGGGCAGCAGCACGCCCAGATGAAGGGACTGCAGCACGTCGCCGAGGAAAGCCGGCCCGTCCACCACCGCAATGCGGCCCATCACCACAGACGAGATCACCATGATGACGCCGATCGAGAGATCGATGCCGGCGGTGAGGATCACCAAAGTTTGACCGATGCCGACGATGCCGGTGACCATAACTTGCGTCAGCACGGTCGAAAGATTGCTCGCGGCGCTGAAGCGCGTGGGATTGACCGCCATGCCGAGCAGCAGGCCGAGAATCAGCACGACGAAAGGAACGACCGTCGGATAGGCGTGCAGGAAACGCTGGAGACGCTGCAGCAGAGTAATCCGCTGCTCCTCGAAGGAGGCGACCGTCGTCGTCGCGCCGGTCAGCACCTTTTCAAATTCCTGCTGAGCAGGCCGGCCGTCTTGCGAGACCTGGGTCATCGCTCTCTCCGATCGTTTCCTCGAGCCAACGCTTGTCTTGAAGCGGCGACAGTGAACCCGCCGCCGCGTCTTGCGTCGTTTACAACATCATTCGCCTAAATTTGGCCGAAATCAACCCCAGCACTTCTTCAGGCCTTCCTCGACGTTGATCGAGGGCACGCCGGCGACCGGATGATCCGTCACCAGCGTCTCGCCGGTGTCCATCGAATGGGGCTTCTCGCCGGTCTTGATGTATTTGGCGACCGCTTCGACGCCGTCGGCGGCCATCAGCAACGGGTACTGCTGCGAGGTCGCGCCGATGATGCCTTGCTGCACCCATTTGACGCCCTGGCAGCCGCCGTCGACTGCGACGATGAGAACGCCCTTCTCCTTGCCAGCGGCCTTCAGCGCGGCATAGCCGCCGTAAGCGGCCGGCTCGTTGATGGCGTAAACGAGGTCGATCTTGTCGGTCTTCTGCAGGATGTTCTCCATCGCCTTGCGGCCGCCCTCGGTCGAGCCTTGAGTCACGTCGGAGCCGACGATCTGCGCGGAGTCGCTGGTGGCGAAATGCTTCTTGTCCTTCACGGCGATGCCGAAGCCCTGCAGGAAGCCGTTGTGGCGCAGATAGTCGACGGTCGGCTCGTTGGCGGCCAGATCCAGCGTGGCGATCTTGGCGTCCTTCGCCTTGTCGCCGAGCGTGCCCTTCGCCCACTCGCCGATCAGCTCGCCGGCCTTGAAATTGTCGGTGGCGAAATTGGCGTCGGCCGCGCTTTCCGGATCGAGCGGCGTGTCGAGCGTGATGACGATGACGCCGGCGTCGCGCGCCTTCTTCACCGTCGGCACGATGGCGGTCGAGTCGGACGGCACCAGCAGGATGCCCTTGGCGCCGGCGGCGATCAGTTGCTCGATGGCGCGCACTTCGCCGTCGTTGTCGCCGTCGAACTTGCCGGCGTAGGCTTGCGGGGTCAGGCCAAGCTCCTTGGCCTTGGCCTCGAAGCCCTGCTTCATCTTGACGAAGAACGGATTGGTGTTGGTCTTGGTGACCAGCCCGACGATGTCGGCGGCGAACGTTGGCCCGGCCGACAGGGCGAGCGTCAACGCGGCCGCGCTGGACAGGGCGGCGATTCTTATGGACATGATTTCCTCCCGGACTAGTCTTGAGCTTCGACAGCGCAGGGTCTGGGATTGCGCCGCCGTGCGCATAGGGTCAAAATTCCTGCCTCTTGTCAAGATAAATCAAGTCAGGTGATTTATTATTGACAGAGCGATTTGCCGCATCCATGCTGCGCGTCGGGAGGAACGGGCGAGGGCGCGACGAACGCCCCTGCCGTGGAGCCGGAAACGCGCGGGGAGCATCATGTCAGACGCGGCGGAAATCAGCCAGGGATCTGATCTGCCGATCAGCGGCGCCGATCAATCCGGAGTGCGGCTCTACAACGAGCGGCTGGCGCTTACGCTGGTCCGGCGTTTCGGCCAGCTCTCCAAGATCGAAGTGGCCCGCATGACCGGCCTTTCGGTCCAATCGACCTCGACCATCATGAACCGGCTCAGCGCCGAGGGGCTGCTGAAGCGCGAGGCGCCGTTGCGCGGCCGCGTCGGCCAGCCGACAGTGCCGGTCTCGATCGACCCTGAGGGCGCCTTCGCTTTCGGGCTCAAGATCGGCCGCCGCTCGAGCGATCTCGTGCTGGTCGATTTCGCCGGCCGCATCCGCCATCGCGACCGCTTCGATTACCATTACCCGGTGCCGGAAGACGTGCTCGCCTTCGCCGCGCGCGCGCTGCCGGAGCTGACGGCGCGGCTCGACGCGCGGCAGAAGGCGCGGCTCGCCGGCCTCGGCGTCGCCCTGCCGTTCCAGCTCTGGAGTTGGTCGGACGAGATCGGCGCCCCGGCCGGCGCGATGGACGGCTGGCGCTCGATCGACGTCGGCGAGGAGATCGGCCGCATCGCCGGGCTGCCGGTCATCGTCTGCAACGACGCGACCTCGGCCTGCGCGGCGGAGTTCTATTTCGGCGACGCGTGGCGCGAGCGCGACTTCCTGTATTTCTTCGCCGGCGAGTTCTTAGGGGGAGGCTTGGTGCTCAACTCCTCGCTCTACCTCGGGCGCACCGGCAACGCGGCGGCGGTCGGCTCGATGCCGGCGCCGGGGCCGGACGGCGTCACACAGCTGATAAATCTCGCCTCCATCATCCAACTGGAGCGCCGCATCGAACGTGCGGGAGGCGATCCCTCGTCGATCTGGCAGACGCCGGAGGCCTGGGCCGATTTCGGCGCATCGTTGAAGGAATGGCTCGACGAGGCCGCGCCGGCGCTCGCCTACGCCATCGTCAGCGCGATCTCCGTGGTCGACGTCGGCGCCGTCGTGATCGACGGCGCGATGCCCGCCTCGGTGCGCCAGAGCCTGTGTCTGCAGACGGCGGCGGAGCTGGAAAAGCTCGACCGGCGCGGCCTTTCCGACGTGCGCATCCTGCCCGGCGGCGTCGGGCCGGACGCGCGCGCGATCGGCGCGGCGGCGCTGCCGCTGATCAAGAATTTTGCGCGTGATCGCGACGTGTTGTTCAAGGAGCAAGCTGCGGAGGGTTGATTTTTCCCGTGTTCGCCGCGAAGCCCGCGGCGCTGGAGACCGAGGCGCGCATGGCTCAGAAAATCATCAAGGTCGATCCGTTCGACCTCGTCGTATTCGGCGGTACGGGCGACCTCGCCTACCGCAAGCTTTATTCCTCGCTCTACCACCGCGAGAAGATCCATCAGTTCACCGACCCGACCCGCATCATCGGCGTCTCGCGGCGCGAGATGTCGCGCGGGGAGTTCCAGCAAAGCGTGCGCGACGCCTTGAGCAAATACGGCGAGGCCAAGGACGGCGACGCGGTCGAGCGGTTCCTGTCGCGCATCTGCTATCAGTCGCTCGACGCAACCGGCGAAAAGGGATGGAGCGAGCTGAAACAACTGCTCGGCGGCGACGAACGGGTGCGCGCCTATTACCTCGCCACCAGCCCCGATCTGTTCGCGCCGATCGCCGGGCGCATCGGCGAGGAGGGGCTCGCCAGCCCGCACTCGCGCATCATCGTCGAAAAGCCGATCGGCCACGACGGAGCCAGCGCGGCGGCGATCAACGATGCGCTAGGCAGCGTGTTCCTGGAGAAGAACATCTTCCGCATCGATCATTATCTCGGCAAGGAATCGGTGCAGAACCTGATGGCGCTGCGCTTCGCCAACGCGCTGCTGGAGCCGCTGTGGAACAGCGCCCATATCGATCACGTGCAGATCACGGTGGCCGAGACGCTCGGCGTCGGCGGCCGCGGCGCCTATTACGACGAATCCGGCGCACTGCGCGACATGGTGCAGAACCATATGCTGCAACTGCTGTGTCTGGTCGCGATGGAGCCGCCTTCTTCGCTGGAGACCGACGCGCTGCGCGACGAGAAGCTGAAAGTGCTGAAGTCGATCTGCCCGATCCACGAGGGCAATGTCGGCCAGCTCACGGTGCGCGGGCAATATCGCGCCGGCTACGCCGAGGAGGCGCAGGCGACAAGCTATCTGCAAGACATCGACAAGGAGACGAGCGACACCGAGACCTTCGTCGCGCTGAAGCTCAACATCCTCAACTGGCGCTGGGCGGGCGTACCGTTCTACCTGCGCACCGGCAAGCGGCTGCCGCAGCGCTTCTCCGAAATCGTCGTCGGCTTCCGTCGCGTGCCGCACGAGATCTTCGCGCATGGCGCGGAAGGCATACCCGCCAACCGGCTTGTCATTCGCGTGCAGCCGGAAGAGGGCATCAAGCTCTGGCTGATGATCAAAGACCCCGGCCCCGGCGGCATGCGGCTGCGATACGTGCCGCTCGACATGAGTTTCGTCGAAGCGTTCGGCGCGAAATCGCCGGAAGCCTACGAGCGGTTGCTGATGGACGCGGTTCGTGGCAACGCTTCGCTGTTCATGCGGCGCGACGAGGTGGAGGCCGCCTGGGCCTTCGTCGATCCGATCCGCGAGGCCTGGGCGCATAGCGGCGAGCCGCCGCGCCCTTACGCCGCCGGAACCTGGGGACCCGCAGCTTCCATTGCGCTGATCGAGCGCGACGGCCGCACCTGGAACGAGGAATATCAATGACCGATTCGAAATTTCCCATTTGCGAGTTCGCCGACGGCCCCCTGCTGGCGCAGGCGTTCGCCGATTGGACCGCGGCTTTGCTCGCCGCCGGCGTCGCCGCGCGCGGCCTGGCGCTGCTGGTCGTCTCCGGCGGGCTGACGCCAAAACTCTATTTCGAGGCGCTGTCGCGGCGCGATCTCGATTGGTCGCGCGTCGCCGTGACGCTGGCCGACGAGCGGCGCGTGCCCGACGACAGCCCGCGCTCCAACGCCCGGCTGGTGCGCGAGACGCTGCTCCAGGGCAAGGCGGCGAAGGCGCAATTCGTCCCGTTGGCGGATTCGCGGCTCACCCCCGAGCACGAATATTCCAACGCCGCCGCGCGGATCGCGCAATTGCCGATGCCGGCCGATCTGGTCGTGCTCGGCATGGGCGACGACGGCCACACCGCCTCCTGGTTCCCGCATTCGCCGGCCTTGAGCGAAGCCATCGACCCGGCGGCGCGGGCGCTCGTCGCCGCCGCCCCGGCCCCCGACGGGCTGGAGCCGCGGCTGACGCTGACCGGGCGGGCGCTGCTGCGCGCCCGCAAGATCGCGCTGCAGATCGAAGGCCCGAAGAAGGCGGAAGTTTTCGCCCGCGCGCTGGAAGACGGCCCGGTCGAGGAGATGCCGATCCGGGCGGTGCTGCGCGGCGCGCCGGACCGGCTGAAGGTGTTCCACGCGACGGCTTGAGGGGCTTGCGTCGGGCCGGCAGGCGGCCCTACAGACCCGCATGCATCCGTTCGCCGAATTCATCCGCCTGCTCGGTCGTGGCAAGACGCTGTCGCGCTCCCTCACGCCTGAGGAGGCCGAGCGGGCGTTCGGCCTGATCCTCGACGGCGAGGCGCTGCCGGAGCAGGTCGGCGCCTTCCTGATGCTGCTGCGGATGAAGGAGGAGACCGGCGCGGAGATCGCCGGCTTCGTCCGCGCCGCCCGCGCGCGTCTGCCGGCGCCGCCGGAGCGCCGGCCCGATCTCGATTGGCCCTGCTACGCCGGCAAGGCGCGGCGGCCGCCGTGGCATCTGCTGGCGGCGCTGCGGCTGGCGGGCGCCGGCTATCGCGTCGCGCTGCACGGGCTCGACGGGCATACGCCGGGCCGGCTCTACGCCGGCGAGACGCTGGCCCGCCTGGGTCTGCCGCCGGCGCGCGATGGCGCGCAAGCGCAGGCGCAGCTTGAGGCTCGCGGCTTCGCCTATCTCTCCCTCGACCGCCTGTCGCCGGAAATCGCGCGACTGCTGATGCTGAAGCCGGTGCTGGGCTTACGCTCGGCGGTCAACACGCTGGCGCGCAGCCTCAACCCGTTTGCGGCTAAAGCCTCGCTGCAGGCGGCGTTCCATCCGAGCTATGTCGCCATCCACCGCGACGCGGCGCTGGCGCTCGGCGACCGCGTCTGGAGCTTCCGCGGCGACGGCGGCGAGAACGAGCGGCGGCCGGAGAAGCCGGTCGAGGTGCTCGCCGCCGAGAACGGGGTCGGACGCGAATTCACGCTGCCGCCCGTGATCGAAGGCGCGGCGGAGAAGGAGACGCCCGACATCGAGGCGCTGGCGACGCTCTGGCGCGGCGGCCAGGACGCCCGCGGCGAGGCCGCCGTCCTGGGCACGCTGGCGCTGGCGCTCGGGCTTATGGGCGCGACGCCGGAGGAGGCGCTGGCCGAGGCGAGGGCGCTGTGGGCCGCGCGCGACCGCGAGCACTTCCTGCCCGGCGTCGCGGCGCAAGTCCTGCCGGCGCCGGCGCCGATGGGCGCGGTCTATCTTGTCGGCGCGGGACCGGGCGAGGCGGACCTGCTCACCCTGCGCGCCAAGCGGCTGATCCAACAGGCGGAGGTCGTGCTGTACGACCGGCTGGTCGACCGCTCGATTCTGGCGCTGCTGCCGCCCGACGCCGAGCGCGTCTATGTCGGCAAGCAGGCCAACCACCATTCCGTGCCGCAGGAGGAGATCGGCCGGCTGCTGATCGCCCATGCCAGGCGGGGCAAGCGGGTGCTGCGGCTCAAGGGCGGCGATCCGTTCCTGTTCGGGCGCGGCGGCGAGGAGATCGAGGCGCTGGCCGGGGAAGGCGTGCCGTTCGAGGTCTGCCCCGGCGTCACCGCGGCGCTCGGCTGCTCGGCCTACGCCGGCATTCCGCTGACCCACAGGGACCACGCGCAGGCCTGCGTGTTCGTCACCGCGCATGGGCGCGCCGGGCGGCTCGATCACGACTGGGCGTCGCTGATCCAGCCGGGGCAGACGGTGGCGATCTATATGGGGCTGAAGGAGATCGCGGCGGTCGCGGCCGACGCGATCGCCAAGGGCGTCGATCCCGCGACGCCGGCGGCCATCGTCGACAACGGCGCGCGCGCCGGGCAGAAGGTGATCACCGGCACGCTGGCGAACCTAGCCGGGAAGGCGCAGGCGGCCGGCCTGCGCGGGCCGACGATCATCCTCGTCGGCTCCGTGGTGACGCTCAGGGACAAGCTCGGCTGGTATAAGTGAGGCGATGCGCGGGACAGTCCTGCACGGCGTTCGATCAGGGACTTAGGCGCCGTTTTGTGTCCCTGCGGGGTTCGGCGGCCGGAGCGGCGGCGACCGTCGAACGGCGGCTTGACTCGCCGACGCATTCGGACGCAATACTTGCATAAACTTGCGTATTATTTACTATTATTTGAATCTTTTGATATCTAGGTGATGTTTTAGCGCGGCCCCGCCTGTATATATGAGCTATACTTCAATTTTTATTTTGAACTGGAGCAGGTTCCCAACAGATCGAATCAAGCAGGAGCTTGTCGTCGCCGAGGAAGCACGGCGGCGGCGACGCCAGGCTGCCGACTCCCGCCCGGACGTTTCGCGCCAGTCAGGCCGCCGCGCTGACGGTGCGAATCGACTCGCCGCTCCAGCTGGCGAGGAACCTCGCGAACTCCTCCGGCGGGACCGGCTTGCTCACCAGATAGCCCTGCGCGAGATCGCAGCCGTGCGCCTTCAGCCAGTCGATGTCGCTGCGCGACTCCACGCCCTCGGCGGTGGTCGACATGCCGAGCGTCTGCGCGAGGTTGGTCACGGCGCGCACGATCGCGGCGGCGTCCGGCCGGTCGGCGACGTCGGTGACGAAGGAGCGGTCGACCTTGATGCGGTCGAACGGAAAACTCGACAGGTAGGAAAGCGAGGAATAGCCAGTGCCGAAGTCGTCGAGCGCGATATGCACGCCGCGCTCGCGCAGCGCGCTCAAGATCCGCAACACGCCGCTCTTGTCGCCGACGAGAATCGACTCGGTGATCTCCAGTTCCAGCCGGGTCGGCGGCAGCCCAGTTTCAGCGAGGATTTTGTCGACCTGGGCGACGAGGTCGACGCCGTAGAATTGTCGCGCCGACAGATTGACCGAGACGCGTATCGGCGCCGACCAGCGCGCGGCTTCGTAACAGGCTTTGCTCAGAACCGATTCGCCGAGCGCCGCGATCAGCCCGGTCTCCTCGGCGAGCGGAATGAACTCGGCGGGAGAGACGAAGCCGCGCCCCGGCCGGCGCCAGCGCGCCAGCGCCTCGCAGGCGACGATGGCGCCGCTTTCGACATCGACGACGGGCTGGAAATAGACCTCGATGCGATCCTGCTCCAGCGTCTCGCGCAGGTCGATCTCCATCGTTCGCCGCTCCTGCACGGCCTCGTTGAGCCCTTCCTCGAAGAAGCGAAACTGACCTTTGCCGGCCTCCTTGGCCTTGTAGAGCGCGAGGTCGGCGTGGCGCAGCAGATCGTCGCTGGCGTCGCCATGCGTCGGCGCCATCGCCACGCCGACGCTCGCGCCGGAGAGCACGCGCTGGCCGTCGAATTCGTAAGGCGCGCTGAGCGCGGCGACCAGACGCCCGGCGATGGCGGCGGCCTCGGCGGGTTCGTGCACGTCGCGCAGCATCAGCACGAACTCGTCGCCGCCGAAGCGCGCCGCGGTGTCTTCGGCGCGCACGACCCGCTTGATGCGTTCGCCGGCCTCCATCAACAGACGATCGCCGAACTTGTGTCCGAGCGTGTCGTTGACCTGTTTGAAGCGGTCGAGGTCGATCGCCATCACGGCCAGCCGCCGGTCGCCGCGGCGAACGCCTTCGAGCTGTTCGGCCAGATGATGCATCAACAGGTTGCGATTCGGCAGGCCGGTGACGACGTCGTAATTGGCCATCCGCGACAGCCGCGCCATGGCGCTCGCGGTGACCGAGCGGCGCAGGATCATCAGCGTGGCGAGGCCGAGCGCGCCGCCGGCGACGAGGAAGCCGCTGAGCAGCAACGTGACGCTGCCCGAGCGCTGCTCGACGGCGTCGCGCGCCACCAGACCGCGCGCCACGGCGTGGGCCGAGATCTTATCCAGTTCGGCCTGGGTCAGTTTGAGCCGCGACCAGACGGCCGGCCCGGCGTCGCGAAAGTCGGCCTCGAAGCCGATCGCATCGAGGCGGGCGGCCAGACGCTCGGCGCGCAGTTCCGGTTCGTCGGCGCGGTCGGCGGCCGCGTCGAGCGCGTCGATGACGGGATCGAGCAGACGATTGGCTTTCGAAACCGCGTCCAGGCCCGAGACGGATTCGCGCTGATCGGCGAAGCGCTGAAACTGCACGCGGGCGTCGTTCATATCGGCGTTGGCGAGGAACGCGTGGTCGTAGAGGCCGATGGCGACGTCGCGCATCTGCCGTTGCTGGTAAAGCACGCTGCCGGCGACGGCCGCGTTGATCAACGCCAGCGCGACGGCGGCGAGCGCGAACACGGTGCGGAACCGCCCTTCCACGCCGCTCGTCTTGACGTCGGGCGATGGCGGCGCGGCGGGACCGTGCGGAATTGTGGTTTCGCCAGGTTGGGACACGAAAAGCCGATCCGAGAAGTCGCTTTCGACTAAGTGCTCGGACAGCCTTAAGAATCGATTGCCTCTCGACGAAATAGCGGCGGAAACATACGTTAAGTCTATAAGACGTAAATGACGTAACGTAACATGATATCCGTGACGGCGCCGCTGCGATTTCTTAGCGTGGCGCGATTTGGGCGCGTTATACGCTGTCGCCCGTGGATGTATTTGTCACGCCTGCGCGTGGAGCGCGAAATAGTCTGTCAGATCGTGTTTGCGCCCGAAGCGCGCGGCGGGACACGCCCGCTGCCGCAAGCTCTCTCATTCGGCGGCGTCGCGAACCTCGCCGCTCGGTTTCAGCGGGTCGTCGAGCGCTTGCGGCAGGGCGATCGGGGCCAGGCTCAGCGTGGCGCGGAGACGTTGCAGGGTCTTCATCGTGTGCGGCTCCATCTCCTCGACCGCGCCGGCGATGAACTCGACCAACGCCATCGCCTGCTCGCGTTCGGCCGTATCCGGCAGCAGGTCCGGCCGCGTGGCGACGGCCTCGTCGGCGTCGAACTCGACGATGATCGTCTGTTCGCGAATCAGCGCCGCGCGGCGGTCGTCCTTGTCGAGCGCAAGAATGTCGGCGACCTTGCGCTGCTGGAAGGCGACGCGGAAGCGGGCGTCGAGGCCTTCGCCGGTCTGCTCCTCGATGGTCATCTCGTACAGGCCGGGCGACAGCGCCTCGATCGCCTTCATCGTCGAGACCGCCTCCGTATGCTCCTTCCGGGCGATCGAGGAGGAGACGAAGATGCCGAGGTGGCCGACCTTGTCGTGGATCATGTAGAGGATGCGCTGGCCGCGCAGCTTGATCTCGTGCTCGTCGGCGTAGG
>Ga0181528_10000065_pt1 | contig 97518 bp, 88 predicted proteins | sample PEATcosm2014_Bin_47_FD_119742 | JGI IMG/M metagenome (GOLD analysis project Ga0181528, IMG submission 119742) | Peatland microbial communities from MTU Mesocosm Facility, Houghton, MI, USA - PEATcosm2014_Bin10_10_metaG | ecosystem: Environmental > Terrestrial > Soil > Wetlands > Peat | place... | reverse complement strand
TTCCCTCTACTTTCAGGATATCAAGTTGCGAAGGCAATCCCCTCAGTTGAGGAGAAACTCTATTTGGCTTGCAATGAGAGCGTTGGGAGGAATGCGCGAGAATTTTCGCTTGACAGCTCGTGAGCTGGCCGGAGAGAAAAGCAAACACAGCCGCAAGATCAAAAGCCCCACTCAAGCCAACTGCGGCTTGAATGGCCCCCCAGATCTGCTAGCTACGGCAGATATGGGGGGCTGGCAATTCAGCGGAGCTCTACTTTGCATCTTGGAGGAGCGTGCGAGGCTAGAGGTGGTAGCGGCGGCGGAAGGCTCCCACCACTCCTACCAATCCCGTGCCTAGCATCACCATCGTGCCGGGCTCCGGGGTATCATTGACGCGCACGTTCCCGACAGTCCATTGCGAGCCGGTGACGGTTGATAGACCGTTGACTGTTGCCCCACTGAATGGGTTCGAGTCAGTGACCCAGGTGACGGGGGCGTTCCCGGAATTCAATATCTGGATTGGAGGAAGGGTGCCGGGAACTACGATGCCCATCAGGAGGTAGAAGGAGACTGGGTTATTGCCGAAGTCGCAATCACCGGGGACACAGGCCGGGTTTCCGTTCGAATTGAGGAGCCAATCGTACGTACCCGTCTGTCCGTTATTCAGGTACAAGTAGGCGCTCGCGAGAGTTCCAAAAAAAGCATTGTCGCTAGGATCGGGGCCTGTAGCCGATACCGACCACGCGGCTAGGTCGAGAATGAGATTGTTTCCGGTATTGTTCGTCACCGTAAACGGGATCGAGATGCCTTGCGTACCTTCCGTTACGCTTGTAAACGACGGTGTGACGCACAAGAAACCGGCTGTGTTGCCGTTGACACAAGGGATAGGATCGCCCCATAGCGGAGTACAGATCAACAGACCGAGTCCCAGGAACAATCCGCTTATCAATCGATAGGATCTGAACATGCAGTTATTCCTCCTTATGTTCTAACTTCACCAAAATGTCCATTTTGGTATTCGGGGCGGGCGCATTCTATCATAAATTCACAAAATTTGGCGAGTACTACGAGAGGAGATGTCAAGAAAAAACACCACTTTGCAGGTGGTCCATTCAAGCCGTCCCTTCCGTTTTCTATCAGCTACTGTGCGGTCTAGGCTTCATCGACGGGGATGGCGATGCCGGTGATTGAGAGTGGAGCAACTGCCTGCTACTGCTCCTGATGCCGGAAGAATTCCAGGATTGCCTCTGCCTGTTTGGTATTCACCACGGAGGTCAGGGCGGCGTAATCGGCTTGTTTCACGGCGCGCAGCGATCCAAAGTGCTGCAGCAGCCTACGGGTTGCGATCTCACCGACGCCCGGAACATCGCGAAGCTCGGTTTGATGATCGCGCATCTCGCGGCGTTTGCGATGAAAGGTGATGGCGAAGCGGTGCGCCTCATCGCGAATCTGCTGGATCAGCAGCAGTACCGGAGAATGACGGTCGAGCACGATTGGTTCGTCTTCCTGGCCGTAGAGATAGAGGATCTCCTCGCGCTTGGCAATCGAGGCTACGGGCTGCGATGCCAGTCCGAGCTCTTCGAGGGCCCGCGCCGCAGAATGCAACTGGCCTATGCCTCCGTCGATCAGCACCAGCGACGGCATTGGGTGTCCCTCTTCGAGCAGGCGCTTGTAGCGGCGGGTCACGACCTCGTACATCGACTTGAAGTCGTCGATTCCCTCTACGGTCCGGATGATGAATTTGCGGTAGTCGGAGTTCTTCATCTTGCCTTCTTCCCACACCACCATCGACGCCACGGTTTCCGTGCCCTGAATGTGCGAGATGTCGAAGCACTCAAAGCGCGTCGGCGGCTCTGGCAGCAGAAAGACATCCTGCAGCACGCTCTTCAGGACGTCGGTGCGCGGCTTCATCACGCGGAAGCGCTGGTCATAGGATTGCTTTGCGTTGTTGCCGACAAGGTCGATCAGGGATCGCTTATCGCCCTTCTGCGGGACGTCTATGTGGACGCGCAATCCGCGTTTCTCACTGAGCAAATCTTCCAGCGCCTCGCGGTCTTCGAATTCAACTGGAATGTAGATTGCGCGCGGAATGTATGGGGCGTCCAGATAGAGCTGCTTCAGCAAGGTGCTGAAGAATTCGCCTACGTCGAAGCCCGTGGCAGATTCCAACTCGCCGAGGTCCTCCCAGAAGAATTCGCGCCGGTCCAGCACTTTGCCTCCGCGCATGTGGAAGAGGTTCACGGCCACCAGATGGTTCTCGCAGTGATAGCCGATCACGTCGACGTCATCGCCTTCCGCCGAATCCATCTGCTGCTTTTCGCTCAATTGTTCCACGGTCACGATGAGGTCGCGATACTTCGCCGCCATTTCGAACTGCATCTCTTCCGCGGCTCGCTCCATGCGCTTGCGCAATGAGCCTGAAAGCTCACTCGGCTTGCCCTCAAGCAAGAGGCGGACGTCTTTTACCGCCTCCGAATAAATCTCAGGGGAGGTCAAGCCTTTCACGCACGGACCCAGGCAGCGCTTGATGTAGAACTGCAGGCAAGGGCGCGGATGCTCGCGGGTCAGATCGATCTTGCAGGAGGGAATCAGAAAGCTGCGATGGACGAGATCGACGATGCGATATGCCAGATTTGCCGGGAAGTACGGCCCGTAATAGGTTGCGCCATCCTTGCGCAACTTGCGCGTCACGTATACCCGCGGATACGGTTCGGCTGTCAGTTTGACGTAGGGATATGTCTTATCATCGCGCAGCAGAATGTTGTAGCGCGGCTTCTTCTGCTTAATGAGATTGTTTTCAAGTGCCAGCGCCTCGCGCTCGTTATCGACCACGATGTATTCGATATCGACGGCTTCACGCAGCAGGCTTCCAGTCTTGGCATTCTCGCTGGCACCCTCCAAAAAATACGAGCGCACCCGCGATCGCAGGTTCTTCGCCTTGCCAACGTAGATGACCTCTCCCTCGGCATTCTTGTAGAGGTACACCCCGGGATTGACCGGAATCGTCTTGATCTTCTGGTGCAGATCCATCGTCTCAGTTTGCTGCAGAGCATGGCGGCCGACTGCGCTTAGCCTGCAAAGTCTCCTATGAAAATTCTACACACTGCAAGCAGGAATCTCTGGTCTCTGTCTCTGCTTATGTCTGTAACTAGCTGAATTTGCAACTGTTCCATGGTGGCAACGCGCGTGCTCTTTATCGCTACGACTGTACCAGTGCAATTACTTAGGATTGTCCAATTTTAGCGATCCTGATCCAAGGAGCCCTCAATGAAACGCTTTCTACTCCCAGTTCTTGCCATAGGCGCAATGGCACTCTCGATAGGCTGCACCACTAAGAACAATGTTGCAAAGCAGGTGAATCCAATCATTAACAAGATCGATGAGTTGGATGATCGTACGGCTGAGACGACTCGCGGCATCCGCGATACCGACCAGCGCGCCCAGCAGGGAATTCAAGGAGTCGAGTCCCGCGCGTCCGCAGCGGACCAGAAGGCTCTTGCCGCCGGACAGCAGGCGGATCAGGCTCAGCGACTTGCCTCCAACGCCAATAATGGCGTCAATGTTCTTACCGACCAAGTCGTGAATCTTGACAACTTCCATCCCGTGACGGAAGCCGCCGTGCATTTTGCATTCAATAAGGCCGATCTCTCGCGTAAGGACAGGGAGCAACTTGACGAGATCGGCGAGCAGATTCCCAACGTCAAAGGCTACATCGTTCAGATTGAAGGCCGGACTGATTCCATCGGCAGCCCCGATTATAACTATGGGCTGAGCCAGCGCCGGGCGGCTGCCGTCACCCAATATCTGGCCTCGAAATACAACGTGCCCGCGCACAAGGTCTTCATCATCGGTCTAGGCAAAGACGCTCCGGTGGAGGAGAACCATAGCGCCCGCGGGCGTGCTGAAAATCGCCGCGTTGACGTTCGACTCATGAGCAATACGTTCGAGTCGCAGGATGCAACCGAGCAGCCACCCGAGCAACAGACACCCTTAGCGACGGCCAATCGGCAGCGCTGAAGCTAAATTCGAATTACTGCGCAAGCAGCACAGGCGCAGCTCGAAGGCCGCTCATTCCCCCGCGCGGCCTTCGCTTTTTGCCACCAGCCTTGCCAAATTGAACTCTGCCGCCCCCGGAATTGGGAGAGCGGAGCAATCCATCCATGCCAAGTTACCGAGAACGCTGCCTCAGGGTTATTCTGACTTGCTCCGCAGGAAACTGTCGATGCTCTGGGATAACTGTGAGTCCACTTCGTCAGCGATGAGCATGACGTCGGGGAGGACGCGGCTGAAGTCCACGCCGCCGAGATTGCGCTGGATGGTTTCAAAGATGCTGACCTGGAGGATGCGCGACTCCTGGATGATGAGGGGCGCGGTGTATCCCTGCTGACGGCGGAGCTCTCCGTGGGCGACAGCGGCGGGAGAATGGAGAGCGACGGCTTCAATCTCTCGAGTCTTACGGAGACGCGCAACGATATTCTTCAATATCTCGGGAACGAAGCTGGTGCGCTTATCCGAGGAGAGCGAAATGGCGGCCAGCTTGTCGACCTGCATCACCCGCGAGAGCCAGCGCTCGACTGTGGTGGGAACTTCACGTTCAAGAATGCTGGCGACCGTTTCCTTCGAGAAATTGGTCCGGGGCTTCTTGTCTTTGTTCATGCCGTGAATGATTTCGGTGAGTTGCACGACGCCAATGGGCTTTGAGAGGACCTGATCCGCGTCGAGAGAGATGGAGCTCAGGGCCTTATCCACGTCTGGGAATCCACTGAGGATGATGGTTAGCACATTGGGTTGGATGTGGCGCATGGCGGTAACGACCACGAATCCGTCTCCGGCTCCCGGCATATGAAGATCTGTGATGAGCACATCGAAGCTCTGGGAGATGATCTGCTGAAGAGCCTCTTTGACGCTGCCTGCCGCCACGACATCAAAATTACGGAAAGTGAGCGCATGTTCAACCACACTGCGGACATCATTGTCGTCATCAACGAGTAGAACCCTCATAGAGCCTCCGGGCAGGCTTAAGCGCTTAGCTCCAACGACTCCACGCCCAATTTCCGATATGCCTCTGCCAGTGTTCGAACAACGTGAACGCTGTCTCGTGTGTTGCTGCCTGAAATCTCATACATCCGCGCATAACCAAAGATTAAGTCCTGAGGGGCGACTATGATTCTGAGATTGCCCTCGGGAACCGGCGGATCGTCTGCAGCCAATTGTCTAACCTTGGAGACGCTCACCTCGAAAGAAGTCACGTCGCTGAAATTGCAAATGCTAGTACAGTGTCCGTGGGCGACGAACCACTCCGATACCCTCTGGTAATGAAGCAAAGCCTCCGCGTCGGTGATGGTGCCGTCAATCCGTATGTATAGGATTTGGTGCAATCCATCGAAACTCAGGGCCAGACCCATCGCATTTTCTTCCTGCTCTCCAGACCAAGATTGCGATTGCGGAATGAAGGAACTTATCTTAGTTATCGTGAGTTTCTGAAATCTGAGCAAAATTGATCACCTTTCGGGAAATCGCGGGGAGGAAAGGATCCCGCGAGCACGGCCCCATGGCACCGAACGCGTTCATTCCGGCGGCGCGCCCCTCGCTGTTTCCGCAGATATCTGCTCAGGTTCATGCCCAAATTTTCAGATTTCCGGGGCATTGCGACCTTGACTTCCTGAAAAGCCGCATTAATATGGGTGCAACATTACCGTGTAATAATGTTTCAAACATAATTGCGGCAGTTTGTTCCTTTGCAATAGATTCCTTAGTGGTCAGGTTTGGTGTAGGCAATGATCCAGAGCTACACATCCAGCCAGGTTTCCGAGCGCACCGGCCTTACGCCGCGTCAGCTTCAGTGGTGGGACGAGCAGGGAATTGTGGCGCCTGCGCGCGAAGGGCATCGCCGGTTGTATTCGGCTAAGGATCTTGCCGAACTAGCCGTTCTGTGCGATCTCCGCAACCGTGGATTCAGCCTGCAGCGCATTCGCAGAATGCTCGCTCTGCTGCGCCGGGAGTTCGGACATCGTCTAGCCGATTTGGCTGACCGCGGCCCCGGATTGCACCTGCTCACGGATGGCGACAGTATTTTTCTTTGCGATTCCGAGCGCGGAGTGATCGATCTTCTGCGCAATACTCAACAACCCTTGCTTGCCATCTGCCTTGGTCCGGTTCTGGAGCGCGCACTGGCTCCAACCGAACCTTCCGCCATATTGCCAGCTCCTAGAAAGAGCTCCCAGCCGGTACGTGCGGCTCGCGCCGTTCGTGCCGCATCCCGGCCATAACAGGCAGTCTTTCCAGAGACTGTGGAGGCGACACATGATCGTCGAGGTCAACTATCTCCCCCAGTGGATACCCGAACAGATGAGCCCCGGAACGGTTTTTGTTCTCGACAAAGCCGGCGAAAGCGGCGATGACGAAGACCCCTACTGGGCTGTGCTTGCCTGCCCATCGTGTGCCACCCTGGGATTGATCACGCGCAAACAGATGGCTGGAATCGTTCCCATCATTTGCGGCTCCGATCTGTGCTCTGCCCAGTTCCACATTCACGGAGACGACATCGTTCCGCGGCGCGCCAGCTAACGGGGCTTCGCGTGGGTCAGGAGAATTGCGGATCTCGATCTTTGGCCGTGGCAGGGACGAGTTAGACTCGCTCGGCCTTCAGCCAGCGCGCCTCGATGGGAGCGCCAAGGATCATGCTCCGCGTTATGGCACTTCCGGCACTTTCCTCAGGGGCTGCGGTGCGGCACAATGGATGGCATGACCGACCCCAGCCTTCCGCCCGGCCAACTGCCGCCCATTCCCGATGGCTGCGGGATCATGCCCATCGCCGAAAAGGCCATCGTCCGACATCCAGAGCTTCCTGGCGTTCTGACGGAAGCGGGGCCGGACTCCGCCGACGCGAGCCCTGAGGCGCAGATCCTTAATGATGCGCTGGAGCTGACGTATCGCCGGGTTCTGGCGCGTGCTTTGGCGCTTGCTGCCTGTGCCCTGCTGCTTGCTTCTTTTACGGCTGCATCATTGATTCATAGCTTGCTGCCGCAGGGATTCGTAGCCGCTCAACTGGTCTTCCACACCATCCTGATTGTCCAGCTCTTTTTCATGAGCTTCTTTAGCCGTTACGTTGAAAAGCTCTCGATCGCTCCCGCTGCCGTGCTCCTGTTTGCCTACGCGGCCTTTTGCGCCCTGGAGTTTTCGGCGCTCCTGCCGCCCGCAAGCCTTGCTGCCGCTTTCTTCTGTACTGCCCTTATGTTTGGCGCCACAGCGCTTTGGGGATTCACTCGCGGTGCCGATCTTGCGCGTCCAGTTACGGTCCTCCTCATGCTAGTTCTTGGAGGCACGGCCATGGCAGCAGTCAACTTATTGCTTCGGACTTCACCCTCCTCCTGGAAGCTGAGCTCCCTGGCCGTCATCGTTTTTGCTTGTCTGACGGCTTACTATGCTGAGCAGATTCGCGATTTTTATCAGGAATTCGACGATGACAATGCCGAAGGCTGGAAGGCATCCGTCCTCGGAGCGCTGCTTCTGGTGGTCAATTCAGTGAATCTCTACCTTCTTGCGGCAACCTTTCTTGGCCGATTCCTGAGCGACGACGGAGATCGCAGCGACGATCTGCCGCGGTAGAGTTTTCAAGGCGGGCGAAAAACAAGAGCAAAACCAACTGCAGGATTGTTGCAGATATGGAGGATTGTGCAATCCCACATTAGACAAAAGAGGGCTAATACGGGCCGCCTGACTTCCTTCTTGCTTGAGGGAGAAGCAGCGCAACGGTATCCGGAAGTCGGTGATTCCGCTCCCGCCCTATTGAAACAGACGCCTTGGCGTCAGCATCTCACTTTTTGTGGAACTAACCCGCCAGTTCTCGGTAATACTGGTAGGACTTCAGGTTGTCCGCAATGCCGTGAGCTCGATGCCGTTGACTGACACTCTTTCGGAGCCCCAACTCCTTCGTCTTGCCGTCTCCGGCGACGAGGAAGCCTTTGCTGCGCTCTACGAGAGGTTGAAATCCAACGTGTATCGCTTCGCCTTGCACATGACCGGATCGGCATCGCTCGCCGACGACGTGACCCAGGACGCCTTCATCACGCTGATGGAGGAGGGGGGTAAGTTCGACGAGACCAAAGGCCAAGTGCTTTCATTTTTGCTCGGTATCGCCCGGAACTTTGTTCGCCGCGCCTATCGTTCGCAGGCGCGCGTTACACCGCTGGTTACAGAGAATGAGCAGGGAGAGGAGGTCGAGCTTGTGCTGCAGAGTGGGCAAGATACGGTAGCCGATGTACTTCGCGGCGAAACCGTCGACCTTGTCCGTGAAGCTGTCCAATCCCTGCCCCCTCACTACCGCGAAGTGGTTGTGCTTTGCGATCTCTGCGAAATGTCATATGCCGAGGCTAGTGCGCAGCTTGATTGCAACCTGGGGACGATCCGTTCCCGGCTCAATCGGGCGCACAACCTGCTTGCAAAGAAACTCGAAACGCGTACCCAGCCATCAGGCAAACAGGCTGGGGGAATCATTCAAGGATGTTTGCTATGAGATGTAACGATTTTGACGCTCACATTGACGAGATGCTCTCGGGCATCCTTCATCCGGATGCCAACCAACACATGCGCGAGTGCGAACGCTGCACCTCGCACTTCCGCGCCCGCTCCGCCGTGCAGCACGGTCTTCGCACCCTGGCTTCGGTCTCGGCGTCCGGTCCGTCGCGTGCCACGGATCACGCGGTTATGGAATCCTACCGCAGGCTCCAACAGCGCCGGGCGGCAGCCTGGAACTCTGCGCCTGCCAATGCGGCATCCACCCCGCGCCTGCTCACATTCCCCATTCCCGGGAACGCTTCGGCCTGGACTTCTCGTACCTGGTGGACTGGCGCCGCCGCCGCTGCTGTTGTTTTTGCCGTGATGGGCTCCGCGGTTCATCTGTTTACAGGTACCCCCACGGTGAATGCCCCCTTGGTCGCCACAGCGCCTGCCACGCCGACCGCCCAGCAGGGAGGGTCTATGCCAACGCGGGATTCTTCCTTGGTTGCGAGCGCAGCTTTGCGCGGTGGATCGTTGCGTCCGGGAGCGCCATTATCGCAATCGGGTGTGGCGTCGAATGCATCCCATCCGAACGCTTCTGAGGCTGGCTTGTCTCTGCCCGAGGTCGCGAGTGCGGGATTCCGTCCGGCACCCGCTGAGTGGCCTTTACTTGCGGCCAAAACCACGCCAACTCATCCTGCCGCCGGTTATGGCGAGGTTTCGAACCATGATTCCAGCGCGGTGATGCAACCTCCTTCAAACATTGCACCGGTAATTCGCCTTGCCAGCACCGGAACCACCAGCAACGTGGCTCAGTCGGCCAGTTCAACGTGGCCCGGATATTCAAATCTCATGTACTGCGATCCCGTGGTATGCTCCGGTCCCATGCAGGTGGTGCATATTAAGGTTCCGGTTGGGCAGGTCAGGCCCAACCTCGGCCAGACCGTGGGGAACGCGTTTGTAAATGCCGAAGTTGTCATCGGACCGGATGGCGTTGCCCGCGCGATCCGGGTAGCAAATTAGGGATTGAACACCTGAGCATTTGTCGCATCGCGGTAGACAGAGTCTGGAATCTGGCGCCGTGATGGGTTGTTGAATTTGGTATTTGCGTTGCGAATGAGCCAGGAGCTGCACGGAATGAGCGTTCGTCTTTTCAAGGCTGTTTCACCTTTGTTTGTAGTGCTCTCACTCGCCTGGCCGATGCCGGCCGCAGCGCAAGCCCCGGCTGCGCCAATTTCAGACGATGCGGTTCCCCCCATTACGGTGCAGATCGCTCCTCCCCCGATTTCGATCTCTTCGGCAATGCTTGGCGTCTCAAGTCCGCTCGGAGCGCAGTCCGTCTCCGGCAAGCCGATGCTTGCCGAATTTGTCACTGAGCATCACCAGAGCTTTACCGATGGCAACCGCATCTCCCGGTCCACCCATTCCAGCATCTATCGCGATGCCCAGGGCCGCATCCGTCGCGAGTCCCAGCTCTCGCTTCCGGGCTTGCCGGCGGGCATATCGGCTTCTACTTTTATCACCATCGTTGACCGGCAGCTTGGCTACGGTTATGTGCTTGATCCGCAGGAGATGGTCGCTCATCGCTACGAACTGAACGGTTCGGGGCCTTCCTACATCGCGCACCTCAGCACGCAGGGCAATGCCAATGCACTGCTCTCGCCGGCCTCCAAACCGTCTGCCGAAACGTCTGCCGAAGCTCCATCATCGGGCAATTCCCATTGGCGGCTGCATGGCTTCGCACCCCGCCATGTTCGCCCGGCAACGGATACATCCGCCGACCCCGGCGGCCCAGCGTCCGACCGCCTCGGCTCAGATTTCCTGCCAAAGAACTCGGCCACCGCGAGCACGGCTCCCGCCATGCGCATCGATCAGCCGTTTCTTGCAGCGCCGAATCCGGTTCGCACCGAGAATCTCGGTGAACAGGTCATCCTTGGCTTCCGCGCCCGTGGTACGCGCGTTATCACCACGCTGCCCGCCGGACAGATTGGCAATGACCGTCCCATCGATATCGTCAGCGAGCAGTGGTTTTCCCCCGAGCTCGAAATCGTAATGCGCAGCATGCACCGCGACCCGTGGGCGGGGGAATTCACCACCACCGTTACCCGCGTCAGCCGTGGCGATCAGTCCGCCGCGCTCTTTGAGGTGCCGGAAAGCTACAAGGTAATCGATGCCGCTCGCGAAGGCGAACATCACGTTCTTGACGGACACGGCAACCACTCCCCCGGTCCCGCGCCCTGGTAGCAGCTTTGTTATTGATTGTTCTTGAGGCGTTATCCTGAAGGAATGGAAGCCCCCCAGTACTGTTACTTCGCCGTCTGGAGTTTTCTCAGCCGCTGTCCCGTCAGGATGACGTAGTGTATCGCCGAGGCCAGGGTAAACGCGAAGACGCCGTATAGCAGCAACTGCCGGGTCATCCACACCCAATCGTGGCGATACATTTTTGCCAGCAGCACAAAGAACACGGCCGCAATCTGGCATGCAGTATTGATCTTGCCGAAAATTCCGGGCCGGAAGTCTCTCAATCCCACTATGTACAGCAGCGCCGAAATAATCAGGATCGACAGGTCACGCGAAAACACCATTACGGTGTAGTGCCATGGAATCATTTTGTTGAACGACATCATCAGGAACAGTGAACTTAGCAGCAGCTTGTCAACAATGGGGTCCAGGTATTCGCCTAGCTTCGTCTGCTGGTGCAGCAGCCGGGCGGCAAGGCCATCCAGGCCGTCGCTGAGTCCGGCGATCACTACCAGAACCAGGGCTGTGTGGTAGCGCCTGTCCACAATGCAGATGTTGATGAACGGGATAAAGAACAGACGCAGTAGCGTGAGCTGGTTTGGAGTCGTCCAGAGCTGGTTTAGCTGCATTATGCTCCCGTCCCGTAATTGCCAAAAACCTCGTGTATCGCGCGCCCAGCCTTGGCCGCGAAGCTATCACTGAGCGAGGGCAGGTCTCCGATAGCGGCGTCCAGTTCCATTCGCTCCACGCGATGCATCGGAAAGAAGACGGTTGATGCCCCAGCCGCCTCTCCTGCCCGGATTTGCCGCGCCAGATCATCGAGCGACTCCAAGGGGATTCCTCGCAACTCCACTCCAGCCGACGCCAGCTTCAGCAGCAGGCCAAAAAATTTCTGCCGTGGCGAGTGCAGCGTTAACAGCACCGTGGAACCTTCGTCGAATCCCTGCATGTCCATGATTCTGCCGTTTGTGCCGTGTACTTACAAGTGGCTTGCTACAGAAAACCGGCTTTCGCGTTCCACCGCGGAAACCTGATAAAGTTAAGAAAGTTCCCATGACGCCTGCCAAATCCCCCAGACGGCTGCACGTCCTCATCAACTTTGTATTGGTTTACGTCCTCTGGGGCTCCACTTATCTCGCTATTCGCATCTCAGTTGAGCACCTTACGCCGCTCATCATGGGGGGTCTGCGTTTCACCGTTGCCGGCCTGCTTATGCTCGGCTTTCGCGCGATCTGCGGCCACAAAGTTCTACTCCCCGCGCGTGATTTGCTCCGCCTGGCCGCCATTGGAACCCTGCTCCTTGTCTTCGCGAACGTGATTCTTGGATGGGCGGAAATATACATTCCTACCAGTCTTGCCGCGTTGTTCATCGCCATCACGCCGCTCTGGTTTCTCATTTTGGAGCGCCTAAGCCACAGCACCGACCATCTTTCCCGGCGCGGCATCGCCGGAATCGCTCTCGGCGTCCTGGGCGTTGCGATTCTGCTCTGGCCAGACATCTCAGGTCACGCCAACTTCGGAACCCGCCAGCTCTTCGGCTCCATTCTGGTGCTAGTTTCCAGCATTAGTTGGGCTACCGGCTCCATCCTCAGCCGTCATTGGCACCTGTCGGTTGACTCTTTTACCGCCAGCGGCTGGCAAATGCTCTTTGCGGGATTGATCTGCAGCGTTCTGGCCTTGCTTTTCGGAGACATGCACCGCGCCGTCTGGGCCGCGAACTCTCTCTGGGCCATTGTCTATCTCATTGTCGCCGGGTCCATCGTCGGATACACGTCCTACCTCTGGCTACTCAAGAATGTTCCCATCGCCAAGGTTGCAACCTATGCCTACGTTAATCCGATCATTGCCGTCATTCTTGGTTGCGTTTTCCACGGCGAAAAGATGGACCGCTATATGCTTGCCGGAGCAGTCGTGGTCATCGTCTCGGTAATTCTGGTCACGGGAGCGAAGATTCAGCAAGAGTCCGCCGAAGTGGCTGCGGTCGAACTCGAGGCCGTGGAACCTTCGGCAGACTGAATAAAGTATTGCCGGAGGTGATGCACTACAATAAACTACAGTGTAATTTATGTAGTAGGTGGAGATCACATGGCTGATTCCAAGGTGCTGACACTGAGGCTTGAACCAAAATTGACCAAGCAACTCGACAAACTAGCCGAGGCTACGCAGCGCAGCCGTTCGTTTCTGATTGCGGAAGCCGTGCGGGATTACATCGCGCTGAATGAGTGGCAGGTCGAGGAGATTAAGAAAGCCATCGTAGAGGCAGACCGGGGCGAGTTTGCTTCCGAGGAGGAAGTGAAGAAAACCTTCCGGAGAAGGACCCGTCGTGCGGGTTAGATGGCTGATAGCAGCATTGGCGTATGTGGATGCGGAAGTGGACTACATCACTCGGGATGATCCAGCAGCCGCAGATCGCCTTGCCGACAAAATTAGGCACTCCGTAGAACAACTGGTCGAATACCCAGCCATGGGCCGGGCGGGACGTGTACCGGGCACGCGAGAGTTGATGATCTCTGGCACGCCCTACGTCGTCCCCTACAGAGTGCGCGAGGGAGTAGTACAAATTCTGCGCGTTTTCCATGCCGCGCGACGGTGGCCAACCATGTTCTAAGCCCCATCGCGCCTGTGCCGACTCTGTGCCGCTTCACTTAGCAGTTTACTTCCGCTTCCACCTCACGCCGTCCTTGGTGTTCTCCAGCACGATCCCCTGTGTGAGCAGTTCATCTCTCACCGCGTCACTTGTCTTGAAATCCTTGGCCTTACGCGCCGCGGAGTGCTTGGCTACCAACTCTTCCACCTGCGCATCGCTCAGGGCCGCGCACTTGGCCATTTCCAGGGTCGCCGGACTGATCTTGTCTTCCAAGCCTTCAGCCTTCGCCCATTGCACAATGGCTTTTACGTGCGCCGCATCCTCATCCACCAGCACGGCAAAAGTCTCATCGAACTTTCCCAGTGCATCGAGCAGCGCGGCAATATCGTCTTTCTTCACTTTGCCATGGTCGGCTGCCGCATTCACGTCACGCACCATATCGAACATCGCGGCCAGGGCCTGTGCCGTGTTCAGGTCGTCGTCGAGGCTTGCGCGCATCTCGCTAACCGCGTTCTTCGCCAGTGCCGCAATCTCCGGATTCGCGCCCGGCTCCCAATGCTCGGTTTCCAGCCGGAGCTTGAAGTTGCGGAAGCGCTCCACTGAGTTTGCCGCTTGCGTCAGCCCGTCGAAGGTAAAGTTCAGTTGCTTGCGATAGGGAACCGAAGCGAGCAGCAGCCGGATCGAAGAGGGCTTGTGTCCCATCAGGACAAGGTCGCGCAGGGTGTAGAAATTTCCGAGCGACTTTGACATCTTCTGCCCTTCTACCAGCAGAAAGCGCACATGCATCCAGTGCCGCGCAAAGGTTTTGCCGGATAGCGATTCGCTCTGCGCGATCTCATTCTCGTGGTGCGGGAACATCAAGTCCTCGCCGCCTGCGTGCAGATCGAAGGTGTCGCCCAGAAACTCCATTGCCATGGTCGAGCACTCGATATGCCAGCCCGGACGCCCGGGGCCGATCTCAGTCTCCCAGCTTGCTTCGCCCTCTTTCGGAGCCTTCCACAGGGCAAAGTCGCGGGCATCGTCCTTCTCGTATTCGTCGGCGTCCATGCGGCCTCCGCCGTCGGTAATCATGCCGGCGAAGTCCTTCTTGCTCAACTTGCCGTACTCAGGGAATTTTGCGATGCGGAAGTACCACGAGCCGTCCTCTGCCTGATAGGCAAATCCCTTGTCTGCCAGCTTGCGGATGAAGTGAGCCATTTCGGCGATGTGCTCGGTCGCCCGCGCGATTCTTTCCGGTCGCTCGATCCCGAGCGTATCCATGTCTTCCAGAAACGCCTGCTCGAACTTCTTCGTGTACTCGCCAATCGGCAGGCCGCGCTGGTTTGCGTTGCGGATAATCTTGTCATCCACATCCGTTATGTTCATCACGTGCAGCAGTTGAAATCCGCTCTGGCGCAAGTAGCGGCGAAGCACGTCAACTGCAACGAAGGTGCGGAAATTGCCAATGTGGCCGTAGTCGTAAACCGTAGGGCCGCAGGCATAGAAGCGCACCGTGTTGCCGTCCGCCGGTGCAAATTCTTCAATCCTGCCGCTGAGAGAGTTGAACAGATCGAGCGCCATTGTCTTCCTTTGTCCCGTATCGAATCAGATCGAGATATCTTCGCACTCTGATTTTACGGGCGCGCCATCGCCTGAGCAACCTGTCTGGCCCCCTGTAGCGGCATCCACATGACAACTGCGTTCCTAGATGGATCGCAGCGCGCGTTGTTTGGGTACAACTCCCGTGGCCTTGTCTGAATCCATACTGCGATGCGCGTGGATGTGGGTTTTTCTACCCAGTCCACCTTCTATGGAGGTAATTTTGTGCCGTTGATTCAGGTCAAAGTGATTGAAGGCGTATTTTCCCGCGAGCAAAAACGGGAGATGGTTCAGAAACTCACCGACGCAATGGTCTCGATTGAGGGGGAGAACATGCGTCCGGTGACTTGGGTCTTGATTGAGGACGTGAAAAGCGGAGAGTGGGCTATTGGCGGAAACCCGTTGACTACCGCCGACGTACAGAATCTGGCCGCTGGGAGGAAGGCGGCCTAGCCGTGCTCCCAGAAAGCATCGGATTTCCTCCGCTCCGCTCGGGAAAACGCCGCGGCACTGTCAGGAATTGGGCTATAATCAGCCGAAGCTGTGGCGCGAAGTACGCGGGAAGGAGTGCGCTGATGCTGTCTTCAAATCCTATTCGCCAGTCGCACCCGCACCGCGGTCACGCTGAGGTGCGAACCTTCGCCGCGCGCGCCATCTGGTCACGTTTCGCCTCTCCACGAGCCGAACTCGTCGGCTCCCCCTCGCTCTCACGTCCTAACCTTTTCGCTGGCGACTAGTCCTCCTCCTTCATTCCGGGTCACGCTGTCAGGCTTGCATTCCTCATCGCTTTGGTTTCTTCGCGAATGCGGAAGCGTAGCCCGTACACCTGTATTTGTTTTCAGCGCATCAGCCTTAGGAGGAATCCATGCCACCCTCAGCTCTAGCTCTCGCCGACCGCCCCATCATTCGCACCAAACTCCCCGGCCCCATCGCCCGGCGCATCATTGCCGATGATGCCCGCCTGATCTCGCCCTCTTACACCCGCTCCTACCCGCTGGTAGCCAAGCGCGGACACGGCATCGTCATCGAAGATGTGGACGGCAACGAGTTCTTCGACTTTTCCGCCGGAATCGCCGTCACCTCCACCGGACACTGTCACCCCGAAGTTGTCGCCGCCATTCAGAAACAGGCTGGCGAGTTGCTGCACATGTCAGGTACAGATTTTTACTACCCGCAACTCACCGAGCTTGCCGCACGGCTCTCGCAGATTGCGCCCATGCCCGGACCTCATCGCATTCACTACGGAAACTCTGGAGCCGAGGCCATCGAGGCTGCCCTCAAACTCGCGCGCTACCACACTAAGCGCCAGTACATCATCGCTTTTCACGGAGCCTTCCACGGACGCACCATGGGCGCGCTTTCGCTTACCTGTTCCAAGGCCCAGCAGCGCCGCCGCTTCTCGCCCCTGATGCCCGGAGTGGTTCACGTCCCGTTTCCCAATCTCTATCGCCGGCCCGCTGGAAGCGAACCCGAACAGTACGCGCGCGATACTGCCCGCTACATCGAAGACTGGGTCTTCCGCGCCGAAGTCCCGCCCGAAGAGTGCGCCGCCATTGTCGTAGAAGCCTTCCAGGGTGAAGGGGGATACCTCCCCGCACCCACCGCGTTTATGCAGGAACTTCGCCGCATCTGCGACAAGCACGGAATTCTGCTCATCATCGACGAAGTGCAATCCGGCATGGGACGCACCGGCAAATGGTGGGCCATCGAACACTCCGGCGTAGCTCCGGACATGATCACCGTGGCCAAAGGCATCGCCAGCGGCATGCCGCTTTCAGCGCTCATTACTCGTGCCGAAGTGATGGATTGGGCTCCCGGCTCCCACGCTTCCACCTTCGGGGGGAATCCCGTAGCTATTGCCGCCGCCCTAGCCACCATTGACATCCTCGAACGTGAAGGCCTACAGAACGCCAAGGAAGTCGGCGAGCATATCCTCGCCCGCACCTATGACTGGCCGAAACGGCTGCCGCTGGTGGGTGATGTCCGTGGCCGCGGCCTCATGATTGGCATCGAACTGGTAGCCGACAAACACACCAAAGCTCCTGCCGGAGCGCAACGCGACCATGTCGTAGAGATGGCATTCGAGAAGGGAATACTCATCCTCGGCTGCGGCTCGAACACTCTGCGCCTCAGCCCGCCGCTGATCGTTACCAAAGACCAGGCTGACCTCGCCCTGGACGTCCTCGAAGACTGCATTCAGCAAGTAGGCTCCGGCAAATATCAGAGGCCAAGCTGGGGAGATTAAGCGGGCGCGTAAGTCGGCGGTTCATAAGTTCACGAGGGGTGCCCCATCCTGAACTCACGTTCTTCGAGTTTAGGGTGGGGTTCTTGACCCTGCGGCTGCGGTTGCTTTTGTACTTGTGGTTGCTATTATGCGACGCTCCCGTTGAGCATTGTTGTAAAATCCTTTTCCATGTTCGAATCCATCTCTCCCGCCATGTTCTCTCGAATGCACGAACTAGAGGCTATCGACCTGCGCGACCGCACTGACGGAACTCCGCACAACAAGCGTCTCCGTCAGGTTTCGCCCGAGGTTGGTGGGCTCATTGCGCTGCTCGCTGCTTCGGCTCCGGCTGGCCCTTGTATTGAGATCGGAACAAGCGCTGGATACTCAACCATGTGGCTCGCTTTGGCGGCTCGCGCCACAGGCCGCAGGGTCACTACCTTCGATACCGACGCGCACAAGATTGAACTAGCCCGCGCCACTTTCGCCGCCACGGGAGTAGCCGACGTCATCGACTTGATACACGGAGATGCGCTCAAGCATCTCGCCGAATATAACGGCATCGGCTTCTGCTTCCTCGACGCGGAAAAAGACATCTATGGCCCCGCCTTCGATCTCGTTGTGCCACGGATGACGACCGGAGGAATTCTCGTTGCCGACAACGCTATCAGTCACGAGGCGGAGTTGCGCGCTATGCTAGACCGCGCTATGCGCGACGAACGCGTAGATGCTGTCCTCGTCCCGATGGGTAGCGGCGATTTGATCTGCAGAAAGAAGTGAAACATGGGGTGCCAATAAGAACGGAAATTGAAATTGCCTGAGGCGTTCGGGCAGACTGAGGGCAAGGGCAAGAGCGTTTGGGTGGGGTCGTTTCTGCATTCCCACATTCGCCAAAAGATGGCGGATGTGGGCCACCCGGGAGGTTCTCGTCCCCATTGGCAGTGGCGATTTGATCTGCAGAAAGAAGTGAAGCGCTTCATCGCGTATCATCAAAGAGATGCCTCCGATTCTCAACGCCCAAAATCTATCGAAAGCCTTCGGCGCTGAGCCGCTCTTCCGCAACGTTTCTTTCACGGTCAATGATCGCGATCGTATTGCGCTCATCGGTCCCAACGGTTCCGGCAAGTCAACCCTGCTACGCATCCTCGCGGGACTGGTTTCGCCGGATACCGGTGAGGTTGCGCTACGCAAGCGAGCGACCCTTGCCTACGTTCCGCAGGAATCTGTTTTTCCTCCCGGCCTTACCGTCACGCAGGTCATAGAAGCCGCGCTTGCAGGTTCCAACGTACCTTCGCTTGAGCGCGATGCGCGCCTGCATGAGACTCTGGGCCGCGCCGGTTTCGAGGACTTTCATGCCGACGCGCAATCTCTCTCGGGAGGCTGGCGGAAACGCCTTGCCATTGCAGAGGCTCTCGTCACTGCGCCCGAAATTCTTCTCCTTGACGAGCCAACCAACCACCTTGACCTTGCCGGAATCGAGTGGCTGGAGCAGCTTCTGCAGCAGGCAAATTTTGCCTGCGTTGTGGTCTCGCACGACCGTTATTTTCTGGAAAACGTAGCCAGTGAAACCGCCGAGCTTGCCCGCATTTATCCCGACGGCATCTATCGCGTCTCCGGCTCATACTCCCACTTCCTCGAATCGAAAGAGGAATGGATGCACGCCCAGGCGCGCCATCAGGAAGCCCTCGAGAACCGAGTGCATACGGAAATCGAGTGGCTCCGTCGCGGCCCCCGTGCGCGACGAGGTAAGTCAAAGGCTCGCATCGACCGCGCCCACGAACTCATCGGCGAACTCGGAGATCTGCGCTCGCGAACTCGCACAGGCACGACCGACCTCGACTTTTCCGCCACCGGACGCCAGAGCAAGCGCCTTATTGAAATCGAGGGCCTCGGCTATGGCTTTAGCGACGAGCGCCCACTTCTCACTGACCTGAACTTTGTTATCACGAACGGAATGCGGGTCGGCCTCGTTGGCCCCAATGGCAGCGGCAAAACCACTCTATTGCGGCTCCTGCAGGGAGAGCTCAAACCCGACGCTGGCCGCATTCGCACGGCGGATCGTCTGAAGATCGTTTACTTCGAGCAGCAACGCGAACTCGATCCATCGCTCACGCTACGCCGCTCGCTCGCGCCGGATTCCGATGCGGTAATTTTTCAAGATCGCGTCATCCACGTCGCCGCCTGGGCCGACCGTTTTCTCTTCACCAGCGAGCAGCTCAATCAGCCTGTCAGCCGCCTCAGTGGAGGCGAGCGCGCCCGCGTGTTGATCGCGCGCCTGATGCTTCAACCCGCAGACATTCTGCTACTCGACGAGCCCACCAACGATCTCGACATTCCCACGCTCGAAGTCCTCGAAGAGACACTTCTGGAGTTCCAGGGCGCGCTCGTCCTGGTTACTCACGACCGGTATCTTCTTGACCGCGTCTCGAGCATCGTCCTCGGGCTCGATGGCAACGGTAATGCCTCGACCTTTGCCGATTACCTGCAGTGGGAGGAATGGCGCGATCAGCAAAAAAGCCAGAAGCGCGTGTCCAACGGGTCGAGCGGATCAAGCGGATCAAGCCTCGCGACGGCTGCAATTCCAGCGGTGCCCGCCAAGAAGAAGCTCTCCTACAAGGAGGCCCGCGAGTACGCCTTAATTGAGCGCCAGATTGCCGCCGCCGAATCACGCCTCGCTGCCGCGCAAGCTGCACTGAACGATCCCGCTATCCAGACCGATGCACCTGCTTTAATCGCCGCGCAATCCGAGTTGGAGGAAGCCGAATCCGCTCTCGATCAGCTCCTCACCCGCTGGACTGAGCTGGAAGAAAAGCAGCAATAGGGCAGTGGAGGCGAGAGCAAGGCGAGCGTGTTTCGTGGTGTCTTCCGGAAGTCATAGTACATGGGCGTGTCCTTGTTCTATGCTCTTTGTGCAGTGCCGTATCAGTTTTCAGGAGCTCGCAACGTGACCAGCCGCGTCCTATCTGTAGCCTCTTTCGTCTTACTAGGGATCGTTCTATCGGTTGCTGCCCAAGTACCCTCGGCAGAGAGTCCCCAGCGCGACACTTCCGCCAAAACGAACAGCCGGAACCAGGAGGCAGCTCCGGAAGCCGAGGCCGGGTTCGATGAGCGCGCCGCGGGTAAAGTTCTCGGCACCATTCGCGATGGGCTGGAAAGTCGCTCCCAGCGACGTCTGCTCTCTGTTTTTGATGACGGTAAAATGGACGGATTCCTGACCTTCGAGGATCAGATTGAAGCCTTTTTCAGCCGCTATGAAAGCTGCCGCGTGACCGTGCGTATCATCCAGACTTCGGAGGAAAACAATCGCGGCGTCATTCTTGCGGAGTTGCAACTGGAGACCGAATCACGTGACGGCACTTTTTCCCGCCGCCAGGGACAGCTACGATTTGAACTGGAACGCAGCGCCACAGGCTGGAAGATTGTGGACTTCAATCCCCGCGACTTTTTCTCCTAAGGGCAGCGCCGGGTTCTGGGCCGGAAAACGATTGCCGCGAATATTTGAAGCCTGTACCGCCCCGGCTCCCCCGCTTACAATATCGCTATGTCCCGTCTCTACCCTTCGCTACCTATCGTTGGTGTCGGTGCTGTCATTCTTCGCAACGGAGAGGTACTGATCATCCGCCGCGCGAATCCTCCGCTGCAGGGTTCGTGGTCAATTCCTGGGGGCGCACTCGACCTCGGAGAGAAGTTGCGCGATGGCATCGCCCGCGAGGTTATGGAGGAGACTGGACTCGATGTGGAAGTCGGACCATTACTGGACGTCTTCGACTCAATTCATCCTGACGAAGCAGGGCGCACCATGTATCACTACGTTCTGGTCGATTTTCTTTGCCGTCCCGGCTCCGGAACCGCAAAGGCCGCCAGCGACGCCTGCGAACTGCGGTGGGCCCGTCCCGAAGAACTGGAAGCGCTAGGCATGAAGCAGGTCACAATAGACCTCATCCGAAAAGCCTTCGCCCTGGAATCCGCCAGCGTGTAATCCGCGACCGGCTTGCCCGCTTACTCCCGGGGCATGGAGCGGAAGCATCTACGGCTGCAGGGTGAGCGACGCTTGCGACTGGTTCTCGATGGTGTAGTACACCTTGTGGTTGGTTGGCACAAAACTCGTTGGCGCCGTGTCAAAGATTTGCATGCCCGGATCGCCGCCGAAGACGGTGCTCGAACACTGGGCGTTCAACGACCCGCTCTGTCCGATGGGCGGTATTGAGAGCGTGGTGTTCGTGTAACCTGGCGGAGCTACGGCATATTGAGAAACCACCACGGCGCAGTTAAGCTGTTTTGGATTTGCGAGAAAGATAATCTCTCCCGTCTCCATCGCGTAATTGGTGCCGTCGCTGGCAACGATTGTGAACTTCACTTTTCCCCCTGCCGCCTCGCCTACGGGGATATGCACGGAGAACAGGTTTGCCATTGGCACCGGGCCACTCATCGCTTTTGGCTGCCCCACAATCAGCAACCGGTCGCTCATAGTGTTTGTTGCACTGTCCGGGGTCTGGAGACCTAAATTTCCTTCTCCTCCAGGGCCGGTGCCTGCCCCTAGAATCAGGTTGCCGCTGGGCTGTACGCCGGGAAACGTTGCAGCGGAAGTCATTAGGCTGCCGTCGGGAAACATAAAGCCGCCGCCGGTGCTGTGAACGGTGCCCGCGACGGTCAGCATCTGATCCGGGGCCGTAGTTCCGATGCCGACATTGCCTGCATCGGTGATTCGCATCCGCTCGGGAGCCGCAACATTGGTTGGTGCGCTGCCTTGCGGCGTGGTAGCAAAACTGATGTATGCGCCTTGCGCGGAGTCGGTCCAGTTTTCCGCCGCAAAGAACTTCAAGTAGGCGCGGCTTAGCGGGGAGTAAGCGGTTTTGCCATAACCGCGGCCCTGCAAGGTCATGATGTTGTCATTCGCAAGCAACCCGCTTGGCACCAGTGGCGTGCCTTCAGCCCGCCGCCCAATGAAGTTGACGCCTACGTTGCCGAAGCCCTCAACCACAATCGCCGCCGGATCGGCAGTCGAGGCGATGTCCAGGTTGAACGCAGGCGTGGTAGTACCAATGCCGACATACCCATTCGCGGCCTGGTACGCTGCTGAATTGCCTATGTCTCCGCTTGCATCGGTGAACACGGGCAGAGAGCCGGGAGTTGTGGAATTGGCGGGACTGGACGCCGGACTAGCCGTTCTGACAGCGACTAGTCTGCTCGAGAGAATGTCGTCCGTAGCTGCGTTTGCGGTGGAAGTTGCGCTTGCGCGGGCAAAGGCCGAGGCCGGCAATCCGCCAAGGGTTCCAGCATTGGCCGCCTGCATCGCATAAGGAACGCTCACCAGCAGAACTCGCGGCTGTTCGGAGACTCCGGGCGAATGCGTCAATACGCCGAGCCAACGAGCGTCTCCACTGGAAAATAACTCCGCCAGAGCTCCCGCCGGACTGCTTGCTCCTAATAGAGCGCGGAAGCGCCCATTCGCGTCGGCCGTCAGATTCTGCGTCTCCTGCCACAGCGGAGCCCCGCCGCTCTGCTCCTCGTAGATGGCAAATGTCACGCCAACCACGCCCTGCATCGGATGACCCGCCTCATCCAGCGCATGGCCATTGAAGCGGATCAAACCCAGTCCTGAAGAAGAAGAGGCTGCACGAAGTGCCGCCTGCTCGTAGGAGGCTTGTGCGCGGCTTTGCGCTGAGAGGGATTCTGCCACCAAATGCCCGTTGCCCGCGAGAATTGCAGCAACGAACAAAAATACACCCTGAGCTATGCGTCGAGTCCATGAGTCCAATGAAAGCACACCTTACTTAAGCGAGCCGGACAAATCCATCGGGCAGTCGCCTTCGTAGGACCCGGTCCCGAAAGTCAATATAAATTCATTGGAAGCTTACTATTGCTGAAAGAAATGTCAACACTGCAGTACAGAGCCAAGAGTAATACGTTACAGACCGATGATTTCAATCCTGCGGCAAGGGGCGTAAAAACGCCCCGCACTGTAGCCATGCGGGGCGCCGGTTAGCTGCGTTGGATTGGCCTGAGGCGGGCTCGCTCCTCCGGCATCCGCGCAACCCAATCTGCGCGCGACACGGATGAAACGCAACCCTGCGACAGACTCCGAAAAACCGGGAAGTCTGGCGAGTGGTTAGAGCAATTCCGCCCTAAGCCTCAGCCACCTCACTGATCACGATTTGTATGCTACAGTCGCCTGAACTTTTTTCCATCGGACCACCTCCTCTCCAGTGTGAAGGCATCCTAGACCACGGCCGCAAAGGCTGTCAAATTGTGAGCAGGTCTGGCGCTAAACGAGACACCGGGTGGCAATTCAAGCCCTCTGCGGGTCCTTTCTAGACCGGTTCCAGGGTTGAAGTACCCTGCCGCCCCACCTTAGCCACAAAAGCGGCGGCGAAGGTGGGGCACAAGCCGGTACAGCTTCTGTGGAACCGCTCTAATTGCCTGTTTCTTCCGGTTTCCACACATAGGCTCCCTTTTGCGGCAGCCCTACGTGTTTGAGCACGCGGTAAACAAAGTGGCGCGCCATTTCCTCCAGCGATTCGGGATGATTATAGAGCGCGGGAGTCACCGGATAGATCGTGGCGCCAGCCTCGGCTGCCAGCGACATATTACGCAGATGGATGCGGTTCAGCGGAGTCTCGCGCACGCAGAGCACCAACGGAATACGTTCCTTCAGGCAAACGTCGGCGGCGCGCTCAATCAACCTGGATGCCAGTCCCTGCGCGATCTTTGCCAAGGTTCCCATCGAGCAGGGAAGCACGATCATCGCGTCGGTTGGGTAGGAGCCGCTGGCAATGTTGGCGCCAATGTCCTGATTGTTTTGGATGTGCGTTTTGTGAGGTTCGCCGTCCAGCAACTGCCGCACCAAGTCGCCTCGTCCGGATATGCCGAGTTCCTCGGCCATCACCCGGAGGCCGCTATCGGTGCTGACGAAGTTGATACAGCCGACGCGCTCGTCGCCTTCCAGCGCGCGCAGCATCTCGCGCGCAAACAGCGATCCGCTGGCCCCGGTCACGGCGAGGGTAATAATACGTTTTGTCTGGTCGCTTCTGTCGAGCATCACATTAGCCTATTGATTTGCCGCGCTTGCGGCAAGTGCGGCAGGATTGGCGGGGAAATCCGCTGTGCTGAGTGATAGGCTTATGGAGTGGACGCCAATCGATTAAAAGCCTTACTGGAACAGGTGCGCGATGGGGCCGTCACTCCCGATGCCGCGCTCGAACAGATTAAACCTCTCCCCTATGAGGATCTCGGCTTTGCCAAGGTCGATCATCATCGCGCGATACGTGTCGGAGTGCCGGAGGTAATCTTCGGACCGGGCAAGACTCCCGAACATTTCGTGGAAATCTTCACTCGTCTTGCCGATCGCGGAAACAACGTGCTGGCGACGCGGGTCAGCGAAGAGCAAGTAGCAAGCACCATCGCGCGTTACCCACAGGTGGAGCATAACCTGATGGCGCGAACCTTGGTGCTGCGGCAAAAGAACGAGAAACTGGGCAAGGGGATCATCGGAATTATCTCCGCCGGAACCAGCGACATCCCAATTGCCGAGGAAGCTGCCGTTACTGCCGACGTGATGGGCAATGACGTAACTCGTATTTTTGACGTTGGCGTGGCTGGGTTGCATCGCCTGCTCTCGCACAGCGACGACCTGCGCAAGGCTCGCGTCCTGGTAGTGTGCGCGGGTATGGAGGGCGCGCTGCCAAGCGTGGTTGGCGGACTGGTTGGCGTGCCGGTGATCGCCGTGCCGACCAGCGTGGGTTATGGCGCGGCCTTCGGCGGCATCGCGGCCCTGCTGGGAATGATCAACTCCTGCGCGTCAAATGTTTCGGTGGTAAACATCGACAATGGCTTCGGCGCGGGCTACGTTGCATCGCTGATCAACCGGCTATAAGAGCCAGGTTTCAAAGTTTCGCAAAGTTTCGCAAGGTTAAGTGCAAAAGCAAAGACCCTGTGCTTCATTCGGCGCAATCGCTTGTTGCAACAAAATTCCTTGCAACGAAAATTACTTGCATCCAGCAGCACAGCTCAGATATCTGACGAGTAGTGAACATAACGAAAAAATCGACGAGCGCCGTAGCCGAGGAGATCCGCCAGTCCAAGCCATTCGCGTCCATAGAAGAAGAGTTGCTGGTATGCCTATTGCGCACCACGGACGTGCTGCACGAGCGATTCGAGCAGATGATTCGTCCCTTCAACATCTCGATGACGCAGTACAACGTGCTGCGGATTCTGCGCGGAGCCGAACCGGATGGGCGCACCTGCGGCGAGATCGGCGAGCGCATGATCGCCCGCGAACCTGACGTGACGCGACTGCTGGAACGCATGGAAAAGGCCGGCCTCATCAAGCGCACGCGCGACAGTGCAGATCGCCGCGTAGTGGTGACACGCATTACTTCGTGCGGGCTAAAATTGCTGGACGAGATGGAGCCAAAGCTGCGCGAGATTGACGGACTGCTGAAGCCGATGGGCGAGCGCAAAATAGAAGCCATGCTCGGATTGCTGGACGAGGTGCGCGAGCATGTGCGGCAATAGGAGCTAAGGATTTTGGGCTAGTGGGTAGCCCATTCAACGTTCTTTTCGTTGAGTGGGGCAGTTGACCCTAGCTCCCGCCGTAGAGAATGCCCCCACTCAAGCCAACGGAAGGCTTAAATGACCAGCCGCCTTGCTGCAGCACAGGTTATTCGGGATGCGTAGGGGTCTTTCGCTTCGCTCAAGATGACACCTCAAGTCAAAGGCTCGGTAGCTGGCAGATGGTCGCCAAGTATCTCACAAGCCAGAAACAGAACCGCCCCGCGAACATATCGCGGGGCAGCCTGTGAATATGCGATGTGCGCGCCCTTACTCGCTCGTCATAATAAACAGCGGCTTCATGTGGAAGCTCTTGTAGAGCGGATGCAGGCGCTCGGTGCTGTACTGGTCGTGTACGTTCACCAGCTTCTTGCTGCCGGTGACGCAATCGATCGGCATATCGTCATAACGCCCGTTCTTCAAGACCACCAGCCTGCCGTGGATCCTCCGCAGCAACAGGTCAAGCGCGAGGTTGCCGTAGGCCATTGGAACAATCGAGTCGATTGCGTCCGGATCGCCGCCTCGTACAAGGTAGCCTAGTTTCTGGTTGATCACGTCAATGGTTTTGCCGCCGTTGAACTTCGGCGAAAGTTCCTTCAGTTTTTCCGATACCAGGTCGCCAATTCCGCCAAGCTTTTTATGGCCGTATGCGTCGGTGTCCTGATCTTCATAAATCATCTCGCCGCCCTCAAACATCGCGCCTTCGCTCACCAGGACGATGGAATACTTGCTGGGGTTGCGGTTACGATCACCACTAAGCAGCTCAGTCAGTTGTTCGATGTTGAACTTGTGTTCGGGGATGACGCAGCGGTTGGCTGCACCGGCCATGGTGGGCAGCATTGCGGTGTAACCGGCATAGCGTCCAAAGACCTCAAGCACGAGAAAGCGCTCGTGCGACCCGGCCGAAGTTCGCAGGGAATTTGTCATCTGGATGGTGCGCGTGACACAGGTGCTGAATCCGATACAGTAATCCGTGCCGGGCACATCGTTGTCCATCGTCTTCGGAATTGCGATGATCTTGGCGCCCTCTTCGTAGAGACGCACGCCGTAGCTCAGGGTGTCATCGCCGCCGATTGGAATCATGTAATCAATCCCAAGCCACGACAGGTTTTCCAGCACTTCAGGCGTCAGATCATTCTGCTCCTGGTTATATTTTGACTGGAGATGCTCAGGAACGTTGATCTTCTTTACCCTGCCGGGGTTGGTGCGCGAGGTATGCAGAAACGTTCCGCCGGTGCGTCCTGCGCGGTTCACCAGCTCTTCCGTAAGAATCGAATAATTGCCGCTGTTGTCGTAATCCTTTTCCCGGACGATATCGATTAAGCCGCCCCATCCACGGCGAATACCGATCACCTGGTAACCTTCGCGCAGGGCGCGAATAGTAACGGCGCGAATCGCCGGATTCAATCCCGGAACATCGCCGCCGCCGGTTAGAATGCCAACGACTCCCTTGTGCGACTTAATGTTTGCCATGGTTCATCCCTTCATCTATCAGAGACAGTAACAAATTATAATCAGGCAATTCGGCAGCATAGGCAAGCGCAGGCGCTCAAGCGCGCTATGGAAGCCGCGATTCAGAGCACAGCGAGAGGTGCCCGCGACGCTCAGATATCCCGCGGCAGAGATAGAGGCACGTCGGCCAACCCGTGTAGGGCTCGCTCAGGGGAAATTACTCTATCGTGAGCCCGCTTGAAGATGTAGGCACACCGGTGACGGCTGGAGTAGGCGGTTCCGTTGTCTCGCTGGGAAAGCGATCGAGATTCCAGATGCCAGCGCTGTATTCCTTAATCGTGCGGTCGCTTGAAAACTTATGCGAGCGCGCCGTGTTGAGGATGGACATGCGCCGCCACTTCGCGGTGTCCTGGAAATCGGCGTCGATCTTTTCGTTGATGTCGATGTACTGCGGCAGGTCGGCGACATGAAAGAAACGGTCGCCCCGATTGATCAGTTCATCGAAGATCCAGCGGAAGAGTCCCGGTTCGCTGGCCGAGAACCGGTCATTCAGAAAACAATCCAGTACCCGCTTGATACGGGGATCGCGATCATAATACTCGCGCGCATGATAAAGTCCATCGCGCTGCATCAGCTCGATCTGTTCGGCTCGCAGTCCGAAAATGTAGACGTTCTCCTCGCCTGCCTCTTGCGCAATTTCAATGTTGGCACCATCCCAAGTTGCCACGGTTATCGCGCCGTTCATCATGAGTTTCATGTTACCGGTGCCGCTTGCTTCCATGCCGGCGGTGGAGATCTGCTCGCTCAAGTCGGCTGCGGGAATAATCGATTCAGCCAGCGAAACCCGGTAGTCGGGCAGAAACGCAATCCGCAAGAACTGGTTTGCTTTGCGGTCCTTATTTATCACAGCAGCCACATTGTGGATCAGCTTGATGATCTGCTTGGCTGCCCAATATCCGGGTGCGGCTTTACCGGCGAAAACCACGGTGCGCGGCGTCTTCGGCGCATCCCCGTCTTCCACGATGCGGAGATAGTCATGGATCACACGCAGCACGTTCAGCAACTGGCGCTTGTACTCGTGAATGCGCTTGATCTGCACGTCAAACATTGCGCGTGGATCGGTGCTGACCCCGGTTTCATCGCGAATGATGCGCGACAGCCGGAGTTTATTCTGCACCTTGACCTTGGCAAATTGGTCCTGGAATCCGGCGTCGTTTGCAAGCGGTTCGAGCTTCTGCAACTCCTGCAGGTCGGTAATCCACGCATCGCCGATGCTCTCGCAGAGCAAACGAGAAAGCTGCGGATTGGTTTTCAGCAGCCAACGCCGCGGCGCTACCCCGTTGGTCTTGTTGCTGAATTTTGCGGGCCACAACCTGGCAAACTCCGGGACCAGCGACGTGCGTATCAACTCGCTGTGCAGGGCGGAAACTCCGTTGACTGCATGCGACGCCACAATTGCCAGATGCGCCATGCGCACGTTCTTGTCGTGACCTTCCTCGATCACCGACATCTTTCTCACTTTCTCGCCATCCACCCACGAGTACGCATTCAGGGTGCGAAGGAAGTTGAAATTGATGCCATAGATAATCTGCATGTGGCGCGGGAGCACCCGCTCCATCAGCGCGACGCTCCATTTTTCCAGCGCTTCCGGCAGCAGCGTATGGTTTGTGTAGGCGACCGTTTTCTGAGTGATCTCCCAGGCGTCGTCCCACTCCAGATTATTTTCGTCCACCAGGACGCGCATCAGTTCCGCAACCGCCAGCGCGGGATGGGTGTCGTTCATCTGGATGGCGACTTTCTCCGAGAAGAGCTCGAAATCGTTGTGATTTGCAAGATAGTTGCGTGCAATGTCGCGTACGGCACAAGCCACCAGGAAATATTCCTGCACCAGCCGAAGCTCTTTGCCGGCCATCACCGAATCGCTCGGATAGAGTACGCGCGAGATGTTCTCGCTGCCGATCTTCTGCTCCACGGCGCGGATGTAGTCGCCGCGATTGAAGATGTCGATATCAAAATCGTCAGAGGAGCGCGCTTGGAACAAGCGAAGATAGTTCACGGTTTGTCCGTTGTAGCCCACGACCGGCATGTCATTTGGCACGCCGACGACTACCTGGTAATCCAGCCAGCTCTGGCGTCGGTTGCCGCGATCAGACGCATTCTCAACCCGCCCGTATAGGGGGATTACAATCGCTTCCTCGGGGCGCTGAATCTGAAATGGCGTTCCGTTGGTCTTCCAGCGATCCGGTTTCTCGCGCTGAAAGCCATTCGCGATTTCCTGGCGAAACATGCCATATTCGTAGTCGATGCCATAGCCGTATCCCGGCATGTCGAGGGTCGCCAGCGATTCCAAGAAACAGGCTGCGAGCCGACCAAGACCGCCATTGCCCAATCCGGCGTCGGCTTCGCTCTCCAGCACTTGCTCCAGACGTACGCCAAACCCGCCGAGCACGCCGTCGAGCACTTCGTTCAGCTTCATATTGCTGGCCGTGTCGCCCAGCAAACGGCCCATGAGGAATTCCATGGAAAGGTAGTAGAGGTGCTTGGCGTCGGCCTGCTTATAGCGCTTACTCGTCGCCAGCATCCGGTCCACGAACAGGTCGCGTACCGCCAGCGAAACCGGAACCAGCAATTCAGCCGGGGTCAGATGATCCATCGACCGCACCAATGTATAGCGCACATGGCGCTCAATGCCATCGCGCAGGGTCTTCGCAATAGCAGTCGTGGAGTCAAAATTCGAGAGCGGCATAGACGTCAAAATTCCAAGGGACTTATAGAGATATCGCGCGGCGCAAGGCAAATCCGGCTTAGATCAATGAATCCCGCAGCATGAAAGTGGGATGAATTCCGCGCAGCGAACATGGCTGCCGAAGGTTGCCTGCGCAAAACGCTCTTCGCAATAGAATTCTACGCATGATTGAAGCGGTTTACCATCGGCAGGCTGCCTCAAACCGATTTCATTCGCGAACCCCTCCCGTGGCTGGCGGCTTCGCTAAATACGGAAATGCACCGAGGGCTTGTCAAGCAAAAAACGGTTTCCCGGGCTGTTTTTATCTTTAACTAATATTGATCTCAATGAGCAACTCGCGATTTACAATTGCCAATGCATAACCCTGACAGAAGGCTAGAACATAGTTGGAGTCTGTAGACCGGGGCAGGGCCCTCAGAGGCATTCGCCCGGTGGATTCAAGAAGAAAACTGACGCGCCACGCACTTCACGCGCGCTTAACGTCGTTTCAGGAGAGCAACATTTATGAAGAACATCGCAAGCAACCGGTCTGTCCGGTTGATCTTGACGCTTCTTTTCTGCTGCGTGCTGCCGGTTGCAATGTTTGCCCAATCCGCCGGATCGGGCTCCATTACCGGCACACTCGTTGACACCTCAGGTGCAGTCATACCGGGTGCGAACGTCACCGTTCATAACGTGAATACTGGGATCAAGCAGACGGTTGTCAGCAACGGCGCAGGCTCTTATTTGGCGCCTTTCCTGCAGCCTGGCAATTACGAAATTGCGATCAATAAGCAGGGATTTGCCAAGACGAACCGCACGGGAATCGTCGTTGAAGTGGGACGCACCGTGACTCTGAACCTGACGCTTGCGGTCAGCTCTGCCGCAGAGACCGTCAACGTCACCGGTGAATCTCCCGCCCTGGATCTAGCCAAGGTCGAAGTCTCTCAAGATGTCAGCCAGAACAGCATTGAAAACCTTCCCCTCATCGGTCGCCGCTGGGACAACTTTGTTCTTACGACTCCTGCGACCACAACGGATGGCGGGTTGGTTTCCTATCGCGGTGTGTCAGGACTTTACAACCTGAACATGGTGGACGGCGCCAATAACAATCAGGCTTTCTTCTCGGAAGCCCGTGGCCGTTCGACAGCGCCCTACACCTATGGCATGGATACGATCGAACAGTTCCAGGTGAACACCTCGAACTACTCAGCCGAGTTTGGCCAGGCGGCTGGCGGCATCATTAACGCCGTCACCAAGTCTGGTACCAATACCCAACACGGCGATCTGTTCTACTACCTGCGTTACCCGTCGATGAACGCACTGGACCCGTACAACAAGTCCCAGGGTATCAAGTCGCAGGCCGTACACCAGCAGCAGCAGTTTGGCGGCAGCGTGGGCGGTCCGATCATCAAGGATAAGCTGTTCTACTTCCTCGGTTACGATGGCTATCGCAAGTCCTTCCCGATTACCTACACCAGCTACAATGCCACTCCAACGACCTTCGGTCTTGCTTGCCCCACGCAGTTGAGCAGCACGCAGTGCAGCGAAGTCCAGAAGTACGTAGAGGGCAACCTGGGCGCCTATGGCCGCCTCGGCCAGCAGGATCTGGCGTTCGCCAAGTTGGATTACCAGGTGAACACGCGGAATAGAGTCTCCGTCAACTTCAATTGGGACAACTACCAGGCACCGGACGGCTATAGCTCCGGCACCTCCTATGCCAACTCATCGGTGAGCGCCAACGGCGGCATTGTGGTTCACACCCGTTTCCTGGTGGCTAACTGGTCTTCCACGCTTTCCAACAGCCTCGTCAACAACCTGCGCTTCCAGTGGGCTCGCGATCTAGAGACTGCGGGTGCTAACAGCGGCGGTCCCAGCGTTAGCGTCGCCAGTGTGACCGGCTACGGAATGCCCAATGCGCTGCCCCGTCCGGCGTTCCCGGATGAGCATCGCCTGCAGTTCTCGGACACTTTGTCGCAGAGCTTCGGCCACCATCAACTCAAGTATGGCTTGGATGTGAACTTCATCCACGAACTTCTGATCAACCTCTATGAGGGCGGCGGTCTGTACAGCTATACCGGCACGGCCCAGGCGGCCTTTACGAACTGGGCGCTGGACGTATTTGGCGTCAACGCCGGGGACAGCCTGACTGGACGGCACTGGAACACTTTCGCCCAAGTGACCGACCCGATCACCCACGTCGGCAAGGACGACTTCTACAACAACGACCTTGCTCTCTTTGCGGAAGACAGTTGGAAACTGCGGAAGAATCTGACCGTCAACATCGGCATCCGCTACGATCTGCAGGACGTTCTTCAGCCCAGCAGACCAAACACGTATGACGCGCTGACCACCAAATACACGACGAAGATCAATATTCCGAAGGCGCAGTTCTCGCCACGTCTTGGTTTCTCCTGGGAGGCAGCTAAGGACACCGTGGTTCGCGGCGGGTTTGGCATGTTCTATGCCAAAACGTCAAACTCCACGTTCTACGCCATTCGAGTGGAAAACGGCGTCTATCAGCAAACCTTTAACTGCAAGCCGACTACATGTCCTGCGCTGTCGTTCCCGAACGTGATCTTCACGCCACCGGGACAGACCCCGACGGCTCCGTTCACGGGAGCACTGACACCGACAGTGACCTCCTTCACTCCTCCGGCCGGTACCCAATTAGCTCACGGACTTGACCCCAACTTCGTGAATCCGGTTGTGTACGAAAGCCACCTGGCCATTGAGCGCCGGTTGCCCGGTAACGTCATCCTCACCATCGATGGCCTTAACAGCCGCGGCCAGCACCTGCCAGTTTTTGTGGATGCCAATCTGGTGCCCGCGACCACCACCAGAACCTTCGACATCGTCACCGGTGCGGTCGCAGGAACACCGGCGACTTACATAACGAGCGTCACGGTTCCCTACTACACCACGCGCATCGACCCGACCATGGGCGTTGTGCTGGTGGGCAAGAGCACCGTAAAGTCGTGGTACAACGCACTAGTGGTATCCGCTCGTAAGCCACTCAGCGCCGGGCTCGAAGTGCAGTTGAACTACACGTATGGCAAGTCGCTCGATCAGGGCGCTGTCGCCGGGCAGTACGGAACCTTCTACGGCACCGACTCCCCGATTGATCCCAACAATCAGAAAGCTGAAAAAGGCCCGTCGGATATCGACCAGCGTCAGCGTTTCAGCGGCTTGATTCTGTATCGTCCTACCTTCACCAAGAAGATCTCGAATCCGACGCTGCGCTACATTGCCGATGGATTCCTCTTCTCAACCAATCTGACATTCGCAACCGGCCAACCTGTATCGGCTATGCTGAGCGGCACAATCCCCGGCGTGGATGGCGGCGTGACCGGCGCGGAAGTTAGTAACGCAGGTGTTCCAACTGCCGGCCGCGTGCCGCAGCTCATGCGTAACCTGTACAATCTTCCTTCCATGTATCAAGTTGACTTCCGTGTCTCGCGTGATTTCCCGATTACGGAAAAGGTTCGCATGCAGGTACTCGGGGAAGCATTCAACCTGTTCAACCACACGAACGTCTTCGGAGAGAACACAACCGCGTACTACTTCGACGCGGTTAATACGAGCACATCCACAACGACAGCGAACTACTGTCCATCCACGTTTGCAAACGGCACTGCCGGTTGTTTAAGCCCTAACACCGGCACCGGATCGAACGCGTTCCGTGCAACCAACTCAACCTCTTCGACCAACGGCCTGTACACTGCCCGTCAGTTGCAGTTCTCGGCGAAGATCATCTTCTAAACCTGCTTTTGTTCAGGCGGCAGCGCTTCGGCGCTGCCGTTTTTTTTGGGTGTTGTTGTGGGACATTTTCACCCGCACATTCGCCAAAAGATGGCGGATGCGGGCCACCCGGACAAATCTGAATCAGGAAGCCGAGATCAGATACTCCTCGGAGGCAAGCCCTACGACGCGAATCTTGTCCGGCTGCAGTTCGATGAGGGTTACTTTCGGGAAGGCTTTTCCCGCAGTCGCGAGCTTCGCGGCAACCAACTCCACTGGGATCATGCCTCCAAGCACGGCAGTTTTTGCCGTGATTCGTTCACCGGTCCACGATTGCGCGACGCGGTCTTCCCACTGGCTCTTGAGCGTCAGTCCCTGGGAGAGCAGGAACTCCAGCACCTGGTGAGCAACCGCCAATCCAGCCTGCTTCATCAGGCCTTGTTTGGGGAGCAGCCCAAGCCAGTCGGATACCACCCTGTAGGTGAATCCCCACACCGGCGTTCCGTTCAAGTCGAATGCCGGAAACAGCCAATTTCCGGGACGGCCTGGGACGGCCCTCAGGCGATGCCTGGCCGGGTCGCGCCATCCGCTTTGCGGAACCCAAACGGCCTCGACCGCCTCGCGATGATCTACAGCGGTGGGCAACTCGGTATCGATTCCAAATACGAACGGAGCCACCAGCACAAACGGTTTTGTCCTCCGCCCAGCGAGCACGGGTGGCAGCGCCGTTTCCATCTGCTCCCGGTCCAGGCGGATTCCACATTCTTCTTCGAGTTCGCGGAGCGCCGTGTGCAGCAGGTCCGGGTCGCCAGGATCGCGTCGGCCTCCCGGAAACGACCAGTGTCCCGACCAGGGATCGTCTTTACGCTCCGAGCGCCGCATCAGCAAAACGGATTCCCTCGGCGCGCGTGTACGCACAATTGCCACCGCTGCTCCGCGGTCGGCTGTGTCCAAATACTTGTCGGTGTCGCTCAAGATGTCTACCTTTTGTGATTGATTGCATTGTAAGCGATCAGCCTGTGTTCGTTTGAATTGCAATAACGGGAAATGGCATTCCGTCCACATTTTGCCTTCTTTTGGCTTGAGTGGAAAGCGGCGCCCCTCATCCGAGTAATCCTGGCAGTTGCCCCGGGAATTCCGCGAATGGGCACCAAGCTGAATCCGTGCTTTACACCCGAAAATTTTTTGCGTTACGTTGCAGCTCTTGACAGATACACTCGTGGCAGCGGAATCAGTCGCAAAGGACTGCTTAATTTTGTTCCGCGAATGCGAGGAAGGAGCACAGCGAAACATGTCAGGTACAGGCACCGTTCCGAATGCAGGCGTCCCCGGCTTGGTCAACATAGTGAAGGAGTCATTTTTCAAACGGTATGGGCTTATCGCCGGCTTCATCGCTCTTATCGCCGTCTGCGCCATGCCTACTCCCGAAGGACTGCCGGTGGCAGGCAAGCGGATGCTGGCCATCCTGCTTTTTTCCGTCATCGTCTGGATCACCGACTCGATTTCATATCCGGTGAGCGCCGTCGTCATCACCGCGCTGATGGCATTTCTTGTGGGTATGTCGCCGAGCATCGCCGACCCCAAAGTACTCTATGGAACCAGCAAGGGCCTAGAGATGGCGCTGGGAGGCTTCGCCAACACGGCGGTCGCATTGGTTGGCGCGGCGCTGTTCATTGCGGCAGCCATGATGCATACCGGTCTTGACCGCCGTATCGCGCTGTTCATCCTCTCCAAGATCGGTGCCAAGACCAACCACGTCCTTATCGGCGTCATCATGGTCGGCTTTGTCCTCAGCTTTTTCGTTCCCAGCACCACGGCTCGTGTCTCCTGCATGGTGCCGATTGTTATGGGTATCATTGTGGCTTTTGGCGTTCCGCTCAGGAGCAAGTTCGCGGGCGTAATGATGATTGCGACGGCACAGGCAGACAGCCTCTGGAACGTCGGCATCAAGACCGCATCGGCCCAGAACATGATCGCCGTCAACTTCATTGAGAAGATGACGGGCCACACCATTTCATGGCCCTACTGGTTCATGGCGGCCGCTCCCTTCTCGGCCATCATGTCCGTTGTCCTTTACTGGGTGCTGATGAAGACCATGCCGCCGGAAACCAAGGAAATCGCGGGCGGCAAGGAAGCCATCGCGCGCTCTCTGGCCGAACTTGGTCCGATGAAGACCAGCGAAAAGAAGCTGATGATCATCTCCCTCATCCTCTTATTCCTCTGGTCCACGGAAAAAATTCTCCACCCCTTTGACACATCAACCACCACGATTGCGGCCATCGCCATCATGTTCCTGCCCCGCATCGGCATCATGACCTGGAAAGACGCTCAGTCGCGGGTGGGATGGGGAACCTTGATGCTGTTCGGCGTGGGCGTCAGCCTGGGCTCGGCAGTGCTTGCGACCAAGGCCGCAGCCTGGCTGGCAAAGCTGATCGTAACTTCGTTTGGCCTTCAGACCACTCCGATCTTCGTGATTCTCGCGGTGTTCGCTGCGTTCCTAATTATCATTCACCTTGGATTCGCCAGCGCCACTGCACTGGCGTCAGCCATGATCCCGATCATCCTCTCCGTTCTGGCGACGGTGAAGACTCCTGGCCTCAATATCGTTGGACTGACCATGGTGCTGCAATACGTTGTTAGCTTTGGATTCATCCTGCCGGTGAATGCGCCGCAAAACATGGTGGCCTACGGTACGGATACCTTCGATGTTCGCGATTTCATTAAGACTGGCATCCCGATAACGATCGCCGCCTACCTGCTCGTTTTGCTATTGGGCGCAACCTATTGGAAGTGGCTCGGGCTAGTGTAATTTTTAGAGGGAAACCAGATTGCAGCGAAACAAACCGTCAGGGTGCTTCATTCTGACTAAGCAACATTGATCGGTAACTTTGCATTTCGGTGAAACCGACACAGGTGAATCGTTGCACTTCCATCTGCGATAAGAAAAAAGACGGCCTCGCATCTGTCCATGCGAGGCCGTCTTTGAGAATCTTGGCCTGGTTCCGGCCCGCTGCAAGCGTTGAGCCTGAGCTGGAGAGCTAGCCGACCTCGAGGTCAAACTCCATGTTGCTCATGAAAAGTCCGGAGTTGCTGACGCAGTCGATCTCGGCCTCCACGATGGCCTCGTGGCCCTCCTCGATCTCCACAAAACGCTTGAAGAGCTGCTGGCCGTCGCCGTCAAGCTTGGCGACCATCTCCTTGTAGAATTGGCTGGTCTTGCGCTCGGCTACCAATGCCTTCTTGAGCAGCTCAAGTTCCACGGTCAGCAACGTGTTTTTCTTTGGACGCATGCTCTTGCGCACGTCTTGGAGTTCGCGATTAATCACGTCCTTGCGGGGAATGGCGGTGCCGAGTTTCTTCAGTGTGATCTTGCCGTCGGCCTGCCACTCGTCAAGGCGCTCCTTGAGGTATTTGATGTGACCCATCTCCTCTTCGGCCAGGGCGCGAAAGACGCGTTTGCCCGCTTCGTCAGAGGTCTTGTCAATGGCCTCGCGATATGCTTTTTGAACCCCGGCTTCGTACTCTAAGGCCGTCCGTATGGCGCTATCCAGCTTCATTTCGCCCGCTCCAAGAATTTAAGTGATGAAACCAGAAGATGAAGGATAAGGAATTCCTGATTATAGATATGATCGTGCAATCCGACAAGCCTTTGGCGGGGGAGGCAACAGGATTGCCAGCAAACACAGCGGCGACGCAGCACCCGCGGTACAGCTTCCATGGGACCACTTTAATCGCCGCTTTTGCGGTTAGGGTGGGGTGGTTGACTTTGTACTTGCGGCCGTTTTGTTCTTGATCGCAAGGCGTCTCCGAACAATTCAGGGAATCCCTGCAACGCTCAAGTATGCGGCAATGCCCCCGAGGCTTTTCGGCCGGTCATCGTTTCTGCAAGCTCTCCGAAAGCAAAACGGCCAGCTCTTTCAACTGAGCTGGCCGCATTCATGGCTCGCGAGCTACACGCGTCAGACCTTCAACTGCCCCTGCATATAGTGCTTCGCCTTGGTATCGAGATTTTCGTTCAACTCAAACACTCGGAAGTTTACATCCCGATCGCGATTCATCCGGATGTAGTTCATGATCGCCGGATGTTTATAGATATCGCCGGGCTGGAACACTGGCATTTCAGGGACTTGATCCGCCGGCAGATTCCAAACATATTTCAGGAAGCCACGGTTGCGAACCGTGCGATTCTTTTGCACATCCCATAGGTTCCCGCCCAAAGCGGCGTCGGTGACGTCTTTCGGCGTCATTGTCGCGCGCGTGTATTCCAGGAACGCATAGGCGAATAACTCATGCGCCAGCAGATTTTCCGATGCGAAAATCGGCGCCGATGGAGGCTCCACGATGTGTCCTGCGTCCGGCCCAATCAGCGTCATCACCGAACGTCCAGACGAGACCGTCAATCTCAGCTTCTTCTTGATTTCCGGAACCTCGCTGATTTCCGAGTACATTGCATAGTAATTCTCACCGCCCTGGTGGAAGACCCGGCGGCTATCTTCCCGGAGGAAGCCGACGCCGATTTTCAGGCCAGACGTAAGATCGGCAAATCCGTGAGATCCAACCCTCGGCAGGTAAATGATGTGATCGACCTCGTTTACAAAGGAGGTAACCTGCATGGGTTCCTTCCAGTGATTCTCAACGGCTGGCACTGTTGGGATATATGCCCCGTAGCCGCGCTCCTCGAAAAAGATCGGTTTTGCGCCGTTCCTCTCGGTCACTTCCAGCAGCCCCGAGCTCTGGGCAAAAGCTCTCGATGTACCTCTCACCTGTCCTTGCGCGGTCCAGAACACGTTGCGCACGCCAGACTGGTCGCCGACATAGATGTTCGTTGCGCCATGTTCCTTCAATACTTTCAGCAGGCAATCCAGCGCCCATGGGTCAGAGGTGGCGGGGAAAGGATTACCCGAGTTGAGGGCGAGTTTGATGAGGATGCGGTCGCCCTTGTTGAGCCACGAAAAATCCGTGGACTTTTCAATCATTTTCTTGAACAGCGTATAAGACGTGTCGCCTTTGGGCATCCACGCTACGCTCAAATCGGCATCCTTGGCGTGCATGGCCAGCTTCTTACCATCGAACGCGAAGCCTTCTCCGCCCAGCAGCGCCATGGAAGACAAACTACCGATAGTCCAGAATAGAAAATCCCGACGGTTGATACCCGGCTTTAAGTCCATAGAATTGTGTCCTCTTCAGGAATTGCGATTGGATTCCGCGAGTACTTCTTGACAACCAGAGATTTACCCCTTATTTATCCGCCCGCCGGAACCTCAAGTCAATCAAATTACTGCTCCAGATTCACCATTTGGACCAGCTTGACTCGGTCAATAGCGGCAAGATGCTGGATTCGCTTGATCTCTTCATCCGCAACTATGCTCCAAAGTCTCCGAATCGCCGTTCAGCCGGCTTGTTGCTTCTGTCGCCCCAACTCGATCCGGTTGTTCAGCAATTTGACGCCGCATGGTTACCATCGACTCTATCCCCGCGATTCCCCCTAGTACCCGCGCATGTCACTACGGTAAACTCATTCTTTCCGCTTGGAGAAGTCTGAATGCTGCGCCGCCTACTCATAGCAATCATGTTGCTCGGCTCTTTGTCCGTTTACGCCCAGAAGCGTCCCTTTACCTTTGATGACATGATGAACCTGAAGCGGGTAGGCGACTTTGCCGTCTCCCCGGATGGAGCCTGGGTCGCATTCTCCGCAGTCGATGTTTCGCTTGCCGAGAACTCCAGAAGATCGCATCTCTGGATCGTATCTCTAGCTGGAGGCGAAGCCCATCGTCTTACCGAACTGGGGCAGGGAACTGAAGAGCGTCTGCGGTTTTCTCCCGACGGCAAGCGGGTTCTATTTACCGCCGTGCGCAACGGAGTTTCCCAGCTCTATGTCCAGCCCTTCCACGCGGAAACCGGAACCCTGATCGCCTCGCCACGCCAGGTTACGAACCTCTCCACTGAGGCCGATGGCGGGATCTGGTCGCCCGACGGCAAGCAGATACTCTTCCTCTCCTCGGTCTGGCCTCAGTGCAGAGACGACGCCTGCAACCAGGCGAAGGACGAAGCCGCCGCGAAATCCAAGGTCAAGGCCAAGGTTTTCGATCACCTGCTTTACCGTCATTGGAGCGCCTATGAAAGCGGCAAGCGCTCGCACCTTTTTCTGATTGATGCTGCCTGTGGTGGCGCTGCATCCTGCGTCGCCCGCGACCTTACTCCCGGCGATCACGACGTCCCGCCCTTTTCTCTCGGCGGACAGGATCAGTACCAGTTTTCTCCCGATGGCCGCGAGGTCGCGTACACCAGCAACCTCGACGAGGTGCAGGCCACCTCGACCAATAACGATGTATTCGTTGTTTCCGTCGCCGAAGGCGCTCGCCCCAGGAATCTCACCGGTGCCAATCACGGCTCGGACTCCACCCCCATGTACTCGCCCGACGGCAAGTACATCGCGATCCGCTCCCAGTTCCGCGCGGGCTATGAAGGAGACCGATTCCGCCTCCAGTTGATCGAGCGCGCCAGCGGCAACATCGTCAACCTCACGGAAGGCTTTGACCGTTGGGTTGAATCCATCGCGTGGGCGCCGGATTCATCGCGGCTCTACCTCACTGCTGAGGACGCTGGCGAGGCACCCATTTACAGCCTTGAGGTTTCCGGCGGACCGCCCAAGGAAATCGTTCGTGGCTACAACGATTCGCCTACGCCTACTCCGGATGGTAAGAGCCTGATCTTTGCCCGCAACTCCGTGCGCTTCCCCACCGAATTGTTCACCGTATCCACTGCGCACTTCGCAGTTGCGTCCCTGCCTTCGGCTTCGGCAAAATCGCGCACCAAAGCTCAGGCCAAGGCTCAGTTACGCCCGCATCCCGTGTATGTGGAAAAAGAAAGTGCCCCCGGCCTCCCCGTCGAGCGCCAACTTACCCACGTCAATGACGCGCTGCTGTCGAAGATACAGATGCAGCCCATTGAGTGGTTCTGGTTTACCGGCGCGGAGAAAAAGCAGGTTCAGGGTTTCATTTTGAAACCCCCGAACTTCGACCCATCCATGAAGTATCCCGTGAAATTTCTCATTCATGGCGGCCCTCAGGGCGCTTGGGGAGACGATTGGAGCTTCCGCTGGAACCCGAATCTCTTCGCCGCTTCCGGCTACGTCGTTGTCATGATCAATCCGCGCGGCTCTACCGGCTACGGCCAGCAGTTTGTGGATGACATAAATGGTGATTGGGGTGGCCGCCCCTTTGAGGACCTCATGCTCGGGCTTGACTCCGCCGAGCGAAAATATCGCTTCATCGACCGCGACCGCGAATGTGCCCTCGGCGCCAGCTATGGCGGCTACATGGCCAACTGGATTCTCGGCCATAGCGACCGCTTCAAGTGCATTGTCTCGCACGACGGAATGTTTAATCCCGAGAGCGCTTACGGCACCACCGAAGAGCTGTGGTTTAACGAATGGGAATTCAAGGGAACCCCCTGGTCGAACCGCGCGCTCTATCAGCGCTGGTCTCCCGCCCTGGCCGCGACGAATTTCAAGACTCCTACCCTGGTCGTTCACGGTCAGCTTGATTACCGCCTCGACGTGAGTGAAGGTTTCCAACTCTTCACGACTTTGCAGCGCCTCAAGGTTCCCAGCCGCATGCTCTACTTCCCTGACGAGGGACACTGGGTTCTCAAACCGCAGAACGCACAGCTCTGGTATAAGACCGTCGCCGAATGGATCGACTGGTTCATTGGGACGCCGAATAAGCATCCACTGGACGGACCACCAGCCATGGAATAGAGGCTTGGAAGGGAAGTACAAAAGCGATTTCAAAGCCATGGGATGGAAGGCGTCGTCTGATTAAATGCTTCTGCTGAAGAACTGAATGAGCTGCTTCCAATTTGGGATAGTGAGGTACTGGGCCTGTTTGCGACAGGTATCCTATTGCCAGCGAGGGGAAGGGCGTCCAGAATTGCAGCCATGAATATCAACCTTTTGGCCGTTAAATTCTCTTTAAGCCCGACAAATGCCAAGTATGGGCTTTCGATTTTTCCGCATTCAAACCCAACTGGTCTAGGGCTGAACCCTAACGACAATTCGAAACACGCTTACGAAACATTAGAGCAGCTTTGGCAGGTTATACAGACTTGCGAACTCGTTACCGTGCCGGATATCGCAGCCCTTGAGGCAGAACTAGAGCAAGCGGAAATGCCTGTTCTGGTCGCGCAGATGAGCGAAGAGACAGCGCGGCAAATGGGATTTAAGTAGTTTATCGCCCGAGAGCGACTTGTTGTAGCAGTGAGTAGAGGCATTGAGAATGCAGAGCATGCGAGGCATACATCCCATTCCTGCAGTTTTCACGTCATTCGAGGTACACCCATGCAGATGATTTATTGTCCGAACTGCGGGAAACGGGCTGGATTTAAGAGGACTCTCGGCTTCGGCACCGTACTTATGGTTCTCGTAACCTGCGGTCTCTGGTTGTTGGTGATTCCATTCTATCCGGTGCGCTGCATGAACTGCGGCATGAAGCGCAGTTCGGCCGTCATGCAAAATATTCTTGCATGGTATCGAGGCCTGAATCGAGGTTCGAGGGCATATGTAATACTCGTTCCGCTCGTAATCTTGGCCTGTTGCGGAGTCTTTAATGCGATCCTGAGTGCGCCACAACCTAACGTCGACAACAGCTCCACGCCACCCACCGCTGCGTCAAACAATCCCTCATCTGTACCAACAGGCGCGAAGCACGATCTGCGTTCGGTGCCCAACACGGTTGGCGGGGGCGGCGTGTCAGACGGCAGAACCTATAGTGTTTCCCTAATCGATGAAAACAAGAATAATATTCCCACAGGGACAGACCTCTTTGTTCGGGGAGCAATGTACACAGTGAGGTGGGGGCCGACTGACGACTGTTCTTGGCTATTGGCAGGTCGAACAACGCGAGTTCAGCACGGGGAAGCCGATCCGAGGAGCTATTGCTATTTTTCTATATTGTTAGATGAAAAGTCCCAAGATGGAAGCGACAGGTGGCCTGCATCATCACTCGTTTGTAAGATGAGCCCAGAAGAGCTGCGGGAAGTGACTCATCTGTACCACTATGGCGATGAGGTGCAGGTGCATGGGGTTTATGGCGACTCTCTCGATTTCAATGTCGCATCCGCAGGAATGGCAGGCGGTGGGCATTTTGGCGTTCCGGTTCTAGAGAACTGCACAGTTATGAGACCGACTGGGAAAGTTGTAGGCCCTGACCGATGACTACACAAGGTATGCCCCCGACGCCGCCGAGAAACGAACTACTGGACGTGTACAAGACCATCTTCGATACTTGGCGTTCGCAGGTGGATTCCTCTTGGCAACGCAGCAGCTATTTTGCAACTTTTGAGATTGCAGCCATAGGCGGATGCTGGTTATTAGTGAGCGGGGAAAGATTACTATCAATCGGGTCTGGAATCGGGTTTTCCATTGGCGGATTTCTGTTAACCATGATCTGGTATTGCAGTACCAAAAAGACTTGGGGCTATGTGCGCTATTGGTGGGAGAGTGTACAGAAGGCTGAGGAGGGGTTGGCCTTACATCCTTTCGACTTTGCGAAACAGCTTGAATCTGAGCAAGATCGTGGGCAAAGTGTGCGATACAGAAACCTAGTCGTATGGATACCGCTTCTGTTCAGTTTGGTGTGGGTGGCACTTTTCATACTCGCTGTTGCGCGATTTGCTTGTTTCGTACACTGCTTTGTGCGATAAGGTCATCACGGGTGGCGCTTAGCGGTTTTCCAGCATATTCCGGTCTATATACCGCCAAGGCACTCACTATCTGGTGACGTCAGATCACTGGCGGAAGCGACCTTGACGCAGCACAGCTTATTTGGGGGATGCATAGGGGTCTTTCCCCTTCGCTACGCTCAAGGGTCAAGATGACACTTCAATTCAAGGGCGCGGTAGGTGACGAACAATCGCCAAGGCACTCACTACACCGAAACAGAACCGTTAAGCGAACCTGCTCTGCGAGACAGTAGATGTTCTGGCGTGCTTATTAGGCAAAGCCGGGGTGGAGGGCGTTGCATTCCCACATTCGCCAAGAGAAGGCGGATGTGGCCCCCCCGAAAGTACTTATTTAGGCAGTTGTGTCGGGTGCAGGGGTCATCAGTGATTGCTTCTGCGCTGCGCGCATGTCCTGGGCCGAAAGGTGCGCTCCGCCGAGTAGCAGGAGGCCCGTGATGAACGCCCAGAAGATCAGTGTCACCGACACATAGAACGGTCCGTAGGCCTCGTGAAAATCCAGCAGGGGAAGGCATGCGACGAAGATGATCTTCGCCAGTTCCCAGGCCACGCCGGTAATGATCGCTGCCGGGAGTACCGCGCGATACGGCACTTTTCCATTCGGCAATAGCCAGTAGATCAAGAAGAAAATCAACATGCTGGCGATCATTCCAAAGATCTTCAGCGCGACGAATTGGATAGTCAGGTTGATCTTGTCCACCATCGAGTAAACAACGCCGCTGCCAATGTGGTCGCCGAGCCAGGCTTGCGCCTGCGCCGCCGGAGCCCATATTCCCGCTGTGCCTGCCACGCTCATCAGCGCGAGCACGCCGCATGCCAGGGCCAGTCCTAGTGATACGACCTGATTCATCAGGTAATTGCGGGATTTGAATCCCCATACCGAATTCAGCGCTACTTCCAGCGGTTCGAACACGCCAGTGCAGCTAATGAACAGCATCACAATGGAGATAAGTTGGATCTTATGTGTCGCGGCCATTGAAACCACGGTGTCGATAATGAACTTCTGGTTACTGGGAAGGTATGCCAGCAGCATCCGCTTGATCGCGTCCTTCATGGCAGGCGAATGGAAGACCCTGCTGCTGATGGTTAGCAGCAGTACCGATGCGGGAAAGAAAGATAGAATCGCGTTTGCAGCCACTGAAAATGCATAGGTATGTACTTCGGTCGTGCCCAGGTACTTCAGAGTCGACATACCATTGCGCCGCAGCGTCTGCAGCATTGATCGGCGCAACTCTTGGATTGGATCATCTTTGGTGGAGGACGCGCCGCTGGCTATGGCAGGTGCCGGTGCAGCAGATCTGGTATCGATTGTCATCATGTCTCTTTACATTGTAGCGAAAACGGCTTCCCCTCGTTCAGTTGCACAGCCTCTGGGAACACCCCAAAGTCGGCACCTTAGTTGTATGTTTGTGCCAAATTCTGTCCTTTACGGGAGTTTTCCCAGGATTTTCCTATTAGCTGACAAGTTTTACTTGCCAACCAGAGTGGGTTAGGGTAGATATTTCATACCACTGAATGGTCATTCAGTGGTACGGGTTGTTGCTCTGTGGCGTAAGGAGTGGATGTGCAGTCGGCAGTCAGCACAGCATTCAAGTCCGGATTCCAGCATCTTTTCCGCATCTCGGCCTGCGTGGTCGTGGAGTATGAAAAGACGCTGGAATCCGGATTTGTTGTTGCGCCGGTTTCAGGCCTGTAACGGAAACTCGACGGCGTTTAGCGTCCCAGAACTCTGAACATGGTCTTTCTTAAGATGTGAAAGGAGTAAGTCGTGAAAGAAAAGGGCACGGTAAAGTGGTTTAACGGCGCAAAGGGATATGGCTTCATTCAACGCAGCACGGGTGAAGATGTATTCGTACATTATTCCGTTATTCAGGAAAATGGTTATCGCACACTGAATGAAGGCGAAACTGTCGAGTTCGAGTGCGTAAAGGGACCCAAGGGATTGCAGGCTCAGAACGTGAGCCGTGGATAATCTTGAACGGTTGTGTTCATAGAAGGCCCTAATCCCCCGAGGGCCGTTAACATATTCAATGAATTTTCATTCCTCCGCCAATTGGCTTCCAGCGATACCAGATCGCCTTGCACCCTAATGGTTAATCGGCAAGAGATGCGGCGTTACCCGTGTCAGGCGCAGCAGAGTTCGGAAAGCATCCGGCGCTGCTCGGCGGTGGTCCGCACAAATTGCACTCCGACGCGGAATCCGTGGCGGCGGATTACGACTGCTTGCACGCAGAGCAGGCTACCGTCCGGAAGCCGCAAACAGAGTGCTACCTCGGTGCCCGAAGGCAGGCTGCAGGTGAGCGTCAACCCTGCGCCGCCGCGCGAAACATCGCAAGTACGAGCGTGAACGACGATTCGTTGGCCGCTGGAATGCAGTGCCACGAGCCGGGCGCGCACGTCCAGGGGACGGCGCGAGAAAAGACGGCTAGCGTAGATCGGACTTCGGGTATCGCGTGGACTCGGCATCCGGCGTCGTCTCCAATTTTGCAATCGCCCAGCGTGCGTGTTCGGCTACGGCTGGGTCTTCATGCCGCGCCAGCTCGCACAGGCGCGGCAAGTGTTTTCGATCTCCGCTGTTTCCCATGGCAATGGCAGCGTTTCGCAATAGCCCGGTGAGTTTTGCGCGTTTCACGGGCGATCCGCGAAAGACGCGCCGGAACTCTTCATGATTCATACCTGAAATCCACCGCAAAAGGGGATTGACAAGTTCGGTTCGCGGGGCAAAAGCCGGGTCTGGCGAGATAGGAGCGCGGCGATTCCATGGGCAAACGTCCTGGCAGATATCGCAGCCAAAAAGATGCCGGCCCATTTTCTCGCGAAGCTCTTCGAACGCCGGTCCGCGCTGCTCGATGGCGAGATAAGAGATGCACCGCGACGCATCGAGTTGGCGCGGCGCAAGAAAAGCTTGGGTGGGGCAGGCATCGATGCAACGCGTGCAGGAGCCGCATCGGTCGGCTGCAGGAAGGCCAGGCGGCAACGCATGCCCGCTGAGAATCACGCCGAGGAAGAGCCAGGAGCCGAGCTGCTGATTGATGATGCAGGCATTCTTGCCGGTCCATCCAATCCCGGAGTGTTGCGCGAGCACCCGCTCCACCACCGGGCCGGTGTCCACATAACACCAGGTACGCGGAGCCGTGTGACCGTCCGCGACGATGCGGGCCACCATGCGCGACTCAATGCGCCGCAGACGCGCCAGCAACAGTTCGTGATAGTCGGATTCAATGAACGCGTAGCGCGAAATCCATCCCCGCTCAGGATCGCTGCATTGGGTTGAGTAGGGCGTCGCCGAGTTGTAATTGGCTGCGCACACCACCACCGAACGGGCCCACGGAGCCACGTTCGCGAGAGCCGCCCTCCGGAGTTCTCCTGCCTCGTTGGTCTTTGCGAGATAATCCATCTCACCATGGCAACCGGCTTGAATCCACGCAGGGAAGTAGCTGAGTTCGCGCAGCGGAGCGGCTGGTGAAATGCCAGCGAGAGAGAAGCCCTCATCAAGCGCCGCGTGTTTGACGAACTCTTCAAGAGAAGACATGGTTACCCCAAGCGGATAGCCGGATAGAAGCAAAAGTTTAGCCGATATAGGCGCGTCAGCGGGGAATTACTGCATCGTCGACGTGCGGTTCCACTCAAACAAAGCCCCGCAGCGGGTGCCGGGCATAATGGTCTAATGAAGCTTGCTGCTGACTAAATCCCGAGTTTCTTGACTTCTTCGTTGTAGTACTTGTGATAGAGAATGTTCCACTCCGGAGTGCCCTCGGGAATGATTCGGCGTTGGCTCTCGATCTTGAGCCGCGCAGCCTTGTCGAGTTTCTCCTCGTTGGCGAGCAGGTCTTCGAGAATTCGGCGGGTCTCCTGGCGGATATCGTCATAGCCTTCGAGGAACTCGACGTCTTTGAGGCTGGCGAGTTGTTCGGTGGAAGCGGAAGCGAGCTTATTGAGTTTTTCGCGAGACAGTCTCATAGCACCGCCTTGTACTTGCGCACCAGTTCGTTCTTTACTTTCTTGAACATCTCCTGGTAATTCGCGCCACGATTGCGCATCTCGTCGGAATAGGCCTCAAGAATGATCCGGACCTCATCGTTAATGCGGTCCTCAAGGCTGAGTTCCTCAATCATAGAATTCTGGACGCGCTCGATAACTTTCTCGAGCTCGTGCGTTTTGATGAAATGGCCGGCTTGCAGACGCTTGACAGTTTGACGGGCAAGGTAGCCCACGTATTCTTTCGAAAAGAGCATGGTTTGTATGTCGAATCCGGAAGCTATAGACAACAAATTTTAGCACAGTGTGAACCCGCTCTGCGCAGCAGGCAGCCAGGAGCAGGGGCGACGCATGTAAATGGACCCCATCAGCCATATGAAGTTGGGTGTATTTGGGAGAGAAGGAGAGATGGACTAAAGCAGGTGGAAGGCAGTAGCCGCCGCGCGGCATTTCGCTGCGCAAAACGATGAGAGGCCGCCCGAAGGCAGCCTCTCGATGAACCCTGATGATGAGCTAGAAGCTGAAGCGAACTGCCAGTTGCATGGTGCGCGGACCGCCTCCGCCCAGGTATGGGTTGCCATTGGCTACGTCTGGTGTAGCCGTAGTCTGAATGTATTGCGGACCGTTCACCTTGCCGTTGGAGCCCAGCAAAGTCGGATCCACACCGCCCAATACGCGATTGGTAAAGTTGCCCTGCGTCGGCGTGTGATAGCCGCCGCCGAATGTGTCGACCGAGAAGTTCGGCAACAGCGGATTTCCGAAGTTCGGGTGGTTGAAGATGTTGAAGATATCAGCGCGCAGCTGCATGGTGACCTTCTCATTCAGGTGCGAGAGCTTGGTGAGCGAGAAATCGAAATTTGTATAGTTGGTTGAGTTAAAGGCGTTACGGCCCTCGCTGCCCGGGTGAACGGAGCTGCAGTTTCCATCGCTATCTATGAAGCAGGGCGCGGCGAATGCTGCCGCATTCAGCAGGTTGATGCCATGGTTGGCCGGGTTGACGCTGTGCGCTACCTGAGGATTGCTCACGATATCCGGGCGGCTAAAGTATTCGCCCGAACCGTTCCAATTGCCTTCGAAGAGGGTGACGGTATAAGGCTGGCCGGTTGCAAAGTTGAACATGCCGTCCACCGCCCAGCCATTGGTCAGCCATTTTGCAGTTTCAAATTTGGGCAGGTTGTAGGTCCAAAACCACTGCAAGCGCTGCCGAACGTCAAAGTTTGAGCTGGCGCGTTCGCCGTGCGGATTGAAGCTGTTATCCGGTTGAGCCGCGTTCGGAACAAAATCTAATCCGTCGCTGGCGCTGTCAATTGAGTGCGCCCACGTGTAGTTCAGCGTGGAGGTCACTCCGTGCCAGTTCTGAATCTTCAGGCTGGCTTGCAGAGAGTTGTAGAAGGAGTTTGCGGTGGTCTCGACCTGGTTGACGTAATAGAGAGCAGGGAAACACTGGTAGCCGTAGCTGATGGATGTTCCGTTGCCGCAGCTCTGCGTTGTGCCGCTCACGATGTCAACCTGGTTCAGGTCGCGGAAGCGGAACAAGTGGTGCCCCTCCGAACCCACATATCCAATCTGCACGGCCACCTTCGGGGTGATTTGAGATTCGATATTCAGGTTGTAAGAAAGATACGTTGGGGTAGTCAGATTCTGTGCGACCGTAAACACGCTGTTGGGACTGTACGTGGAAGAATCAAAAACCGGAACACCCGATCGAATTGTTGCCGTTGGCGAGAACGAGAATCCGATTGAGTTGAACGCAGGGCCCGCCTGCGCAGCATATGTATTCCAAGGCTGGTTGCCAACAAAGAAGTCTTGCGAGGCTCCATCATAGAAAATCCCAACGCCCGTGCGGACGACCATCTTACCGTTGCCAAGAACGTCGTCCACAAGGCTGATGCGTGGCGCAAAGTTCTTGAAGTCCTTCGGGTACAGTGTTTTTGGACCACCGTTGACTCCCACCTGCCTCGGTGTCGTCGGATTATAGGGGTCGAAAAGGCTGAACTGATGGTTCTGCTCGCCCACAACGCCATAGTAGTCCCAGCGCAAGCCATAGTTTGCCGTTATGTGCTTGGCCAAGCGCCAGGAGTCCTGGATGTAAGCGCCACTGCCGTTCTGGTACGTGTAGCGCGTCCCAGCACCTTGCGCCGAACTGCCGCCGTCGATGGTGCCGCTCAAAAAGTCGCTCAGATTGTTAAAGTTCAGCGTGCCGCGGTGGCCTGAGTCAATGAAGCTATTGATGAACGTGCGCCGCCACTCATAGCCCGTCTTGAAATTGTGTTTACCTTTGGTCACTGAGACGTTTCCAAAGAGCTGGTAATTGGTATCAATGCGTCCGCGGGAGGCCGTGGTCCCGGTACCGATGGTGCTGTAGGAGCCGTTAGAATTGGCAATCTTAATCAACGGCAAACCGTGGTCGCGGGCAAGATCCTTGGCTGGCTCGTTGGGGGGCAAAGTGTCCAAGCCGATACTTGTGGGATCAAAGCTGTTGAGGTCCTCTGGAAAAAAGTCCTGAAGGAACCGGTTGTAACCGCCGCGAAGTTCTACGATCACGTTCGACTTGGGTACCGACGTATATGAAAGAGAAACCAGGTTTACGTGTGTTGGCGTGTTCACGTTGTATCCTGGCGCGCTGGATCCGGTGTTCAGCATCCCCAGCGGGAAGCTCTGCGTTCCTTTGCTGAAGAAGTAGCGTCCGGTCAGCAGGTCGCCGGGGCTGAACAGGTGCAGATGCTGGTCGATTTTGAAGATGAGATTATTGCTGCTGTTCGAAAAAGGCGTGGTGAATGTTGTGGCTCCGTCGCCGGAAGCTGGAAGCACTCCCCATGGATTGCGTGCCAGGAGCCGTTGGATTACCAAATTGGTCGCACCGCCCGCGGCATTGATGTCTGCTTGCGTCGGTACATTGCCTAGCTGTGGTAGCGAGCCATTTTCAAGCTGCCCTTCATAAGCGACGAACCAGAACGACTTGTCTTTCACAATTGGTCCGCCAATCGAGCCGCCGAACTGATGATTGGTAAAGGAATCTTTCGCCTGATCGGTTGTATTAAAAAAGTTGCGCGCGCCCAGTGCGTCATTACGGAAATACTCGAAGGCGCTACCGTGAATCTCATTTGATCCTGATTTGGTGACGATGTTGACCGTAGCGCCCGAGCTGCGCCCAAACTCCGCCTCCGGGCTGCCAGTTACTGGAATCTCAGCCAGAGCGTCGATGGGAAGGATCGTGCCGGGACAGCCCCACACCCCGGCTTGATTGATCGCCGGCAGGTTGCGGTAGCCGTCGTTCATGTCAGTGCCGTCGAGCAGGTAATTGTTGGAGCGTCCGCGATTGCCGTTCAAGGTGAACAGCCCGTAGGAACCTGCCGATTCCGTGGCACCCATTGGATCACTCGTTGTGCCGGGAACCAATTCCAGAAGCTTGGTGAAGTCGCGCCCGTTGATTGGCAGCTCAGCGGCCTGGGTAGCTTCGATCATGCCTCCCGTGGTGTTGGAACTGGTTTCCACCATGGGCACGTCGGCATTTACTTCGACCAGTTCCTTGACTTCACCGGTAATAAGCTTTGCGTCTGCGCGCGCAGGAGATCCAACACCCACAGGAATCTGATTCAACGTGGTAGTCCGGAACCCCTCTTTTTCGATGGTGACGCTGTATGTTCCGAGCGGCAATTCGGAGGTCTGATATCCGCCCTGATCATTGGTTTCCACGGTGCGCGACAATCCAGTACCGGGGTTGAAGATCTTGACCTTCGCCCCAACCACCGCCGCGCCCGTAGGATCCGTTATGGTTCCCTGGATGCTTCCGCGAAAAGTCTGACCGAAACCACAACATGCAAAGAGGGCTAAAAACACAAATAGTACAGCGAGTGAGCGGCTTCTCATCTTGGCCGGGCTCCTTATTTTATTTTTTTGCGCGCAGAGGAAAGAGGTGCAGAGATTTGACCGATGATAACACGAGAGTTTCTGCTCCGCGCCAAAGAAGTGGGAAGAGATTTGTTCCAACGCGAAAAGGGAGGCCGTATTTCGGCCTCCCCAGAGTGTTTCAGTTTGTTACTTTGACTTATCGGCCATGTCCCTCGTGACCGCCGCTTGCGTGGCCACCAGCGCCACGACTCGCATGTCCACCTCCGCTCGCATGGCTTGCGCCACTTGGGCGGCTAGCGGCACCTTGACGGCTAGCTCCAGATGACGGCCGACTCATGGAAGTCCGTGGAGCACCTGCTCCACTAGGGCGGCTAACGTTTCCCTGTGCCCGGTTGGCGCTCACTCCAGGACGATTGACCGTGCCACCATAGCGTGCGTTGCTGCCTGCGCCGCCCGGCCTGTTCATGCCAGCCGCGCCGCGATTACCCATGGCTCCCCGATTCATGTTTGCGGCTCCGCGATTGAATCCAGCACCTCCGCCACGAGCGTAAGAGCCGCGAGTTCCAGCAAATGATCTGGGGGGACCGCCGGGGCGGCTAAACCCACGATTGATCACCGTCGAGCTACGCGTTATGTAGGTGTTGTGGTTGAAGAATACGCCACGACCGCCTCCCCAGGGACCGTGCCAACCCATACCCCAGTGGCCCCATCCCCAGCCCCAATGTGAGAAGACGCCGATGCCGATGCCGATACCAAAGCCGATTGCCAAGCCACCCCAGAATATTCCCGGAGGCGGAGCATAGTAATAGCCGGGATACATTGGGAAAGGTGCCCCGTAAACCGCCCATGGGTCATAGACCGGGACGTAAACCACTGCCGGATTTGCAGGCGCAATCATGATTGCACCGGCGTCATTGGTAACGGTCTGCTGCGGGGTGCTGCGCAATTGGCCGGCAGCCTCCGCTTTCTGGCGCATGGCCTGTACCGAATCCATCACGTCCTGCGGCTGGTTGTAGTAGGCGTTGCCCAGATCCGTAGTCCATTGGAGGTTTCTGTCCATCTGTGCGAGCACGGTTGGAAATGCGACCAAGGCCTTCACGCTGGGATCCCAGTTGCGCGTATCTGCTCTGGCAGCAATTTGTTCCGCGGGAGCGTTACCCTGCGCCTGCCGCCAGCGATCTGCTTCCACCACCTGGGTCGGATAGGTCGCGGCCGAAAGAATTTGAGCAACCAAGGCATCGGGATAGAGCGCAATTGGCGCTACTAATTGGTCTAACTGCGCAGCCGAGAGGGGTTGTCCCTGCGGTGCCTGCTGACCGTTATCGAGCGGAGGTGCCTGTTCAGCGCCGGGCGGCGGCGCAGATTGGGCGAATGCCTCACTCTGCCCCATCGGAATCATAATCATCAGTGTGCTGAGTAATACCGCCAGCCCCTGCCGGGTTAGTTGTCCAAGTTTCTGGCCCGCGGTAACCGGGGTCTGCCTCGGTTGAAGAACATCGTGAGCCATATCCCCCAACCAACCGGTACTTTTCGTGCCAATCTCATCGAATTTCATAAATTTCGCTCCTTACACGCGCCGCAGTCAATCTGCACATCTACCGCAGGTAATGTAGGAAACCCGAACCGGCTCATGTAGTTTCGCGAGCGCAGGAAACTTCTTTTGCGACCGTCCGGGGTTCTTAGATTAGTCGAGACTCAACAGAACGGAGGGGAATGGAGACTGCCCAAGTACAGGCAGCCCCGATCATCGGCACAGCGGACCGAGCAGATCGCTTCGCATGAACTATGTGGCCTTGCGTGGCAATTTCTCCCTTATAGCTACCCTTTGATTGCAGGCACGCCACTACGGAGCACCATGAGAACTCGATGAGCGCTGAGCCGCCAAGGCAAATATCCAAGACAACCTACGCCGAATAGAGTAGCGCGGCTACTGATCCTTGCCCCGGCGACTCCCGCTCAAAGCATTCTCTCCAGTGACTCGTTTGCACTACAACTTACACAACACCGATTGGCGTACGGTCCTCACCGTGTTTCCATTCTGTTTCAATCTCTCTGCCCAGTTTCCGATTACATTCCACACGCCAATTATCGGCAAAAAGCAAGTGAGAGTACCCTAACGTACATAGGGGTTTGGGCGGAAATCGAAAATATTTATGCTTATGATCAATCTTTGTTATTCGAGTCCAATCTTCACTTTTCGGTAGCTGCCTTCGACTCGCGCAGAAGTTTGAGAGCGGCCAGCAGAGTGCGATCAAAGCGCTCCCGTTCGGACTTAATCTGGTCTGGAGTCCAGGTCCAGAATCCGCGACCGGACTTCATACCCAGACGCCCCTCGGCGACGGCGTCTTTCAGTACTTGAATTGGCTCGGCACTGGTAGACAGCGATGGGTAGATCGACCTGGCGGCGGAAATCTGCGTGTCCAACCCAGCAAACTCCTTTTGCAGGATCGGGCCTGCCGCAACGTAGCGAAAGCCAAAGCCATAGCGAACCGCGGTATCAACATCCTCGGGCGTCCCCAGCCCTTCTTCGATTACGGCAAAGGCCTCGCGCATGAGAGCGTGTTGAATCCGGTTGGCAAGAAACCCGGGCACGTCGCGGTTCACCCGGACCGGCATGCGTCCGACTGATTTCATGATGTCATATAAGGCGTCAACCGCCGCGGAATCGGTAAATTCGCCGCGCACGACCTCGACGCAGGGAACGAGGTGGGCGGGCGCGAAGAAGTGCAGGTTTGCCATGCGGTTGCGGGTTTTGCAATCGCGCGCGATGTCTGTGATACGGAATCCGGATGCGTTGGAGCCAATCGGAATGTGAGGCGGAACCACGCGGTCAAGATCCGCAAAAACCTTGTGTTTCAAATCGAGACGCTCGGGAGCGGCTTCGAGGACGAGTTTGACATCCGTCCAGTCGATCTCTTCCATGGATTTGACGATGCGAAGACGTTCCGGATCGAATTGTCCCTCAAGCTGCTCGACGGAGGAGCGTACCCTGTCGCGACGCAGGTCCCAACTGGCTGCATCAGGCTCTGCCGCCTGCACATGCCATCCGGCTGCCATGAAAATCGCTCCGACGTCGCATCCCATAAGACCAAAACCAACGATTGCAATTGTGTCCGTGCCCATAACGTTTGCGACCTCTCCCGGCCAAGGTCTCCTGGCCTCTTAGTCTTGTAAGTACGCACGCAGCGAAACCCGGTTAAGTGGCCATTGAACATTGCCAATCTTCTGAGCAAATTGTGCCAGACGCGTGTCCTCTGCATACTACTCGCTTGAATCCTACTCGTGGGAGTATCCATCAGCTAGGATCAAGAATAATCATCGATCCTGAAGGTTTCCGACAGCGGCGCTATCCGAGCCAGCCCGAGATCTTTAGCAGCCAAAGCAATCCGCTCAGGCTGAAGAATGAAACCATGGTGGCCAACAGCAGCGCGGCGGCGCTCTTTGTTTCCTGCCCGTAGCGGTGGGCGAGGATGGTGTAGATTCCCAACATCGGCATCGCGGCCATCAGTATGGCTGCCGACAGGAGTTTGGGATCAAGCGCTGGCAGACCAATCCGAGACGCAAGAAATGCTGCTCCGAACACCGCCAGGGGATGTAGGAAAAGCTTTCCGGCGGTGATTGGAGCGGCTGATTTCACCATCCCATGCAGTGAGTTTCCAACCAATACCCCGCCGACTACGAACAGCGAAACAGCGCCGCTGGAGGCGGCGAAGAGCGCCGAGGTACGGGTAAGGATTTCGGGTAGCCGCCACCCGGCGAAGGAAACGAAAGTTCCGGCGACCATGGCTAGAATCATGGGATTGCGCGCCAGCCTGGCGACGGACGCGATCAGCATGGCTTTCAGCGGCAGATGGGCATGAATCTCCCGATCGGCCAAGACGAACAACAGGGGCAGCATAAGGAGATTCTCGACCATCATGTTCAGCGCGACTGCCACCGCCGCAACGTGAGGCAAAGTCAGGAGCAGGATGGGATAGCCAACATATCCGCTGTTGGAGCACGACATGCCCATGGCGACGATCGCACTTTCAGCCTTGCCGCAATGGCCTGTGCGTCTGCTTCCCCAGTAGCCAATTCCGAGCGTGAGAAGCGACCCTGAAGCATAAATTAGCAGATAACTTACGTTGAATATTTCCCTGAGCTGGCGCTGGGAGATGGCGCTGAAAAGCAGCGCGGGCAAAGCCAGGTTCACTACAAAACTGCCCAGCACCCGCATATCCTGCTTGGCGAACAACCCCAGCCGCGTGGTTAGAAATCCGAGGGCGATGGCCACATAGATGGGCCCAGTAATGGAGATGATCTCAATCATCAGATATCGAGGGAGCGCGCGCCCGTGAGGGAGTCGAAGAGCCGGGCTCGTTCGAAGCGGGGGGCTAGGATGGCTTCCATCTATCTACTCTGAAGGTTACTGGCGCCAGCCGTCAAACTGCTTCACCATGCCCAAGTCCGCTAGATGCTGGCCCTAGCTCGGCGAAATGCGGCAGAGGCAGAGAAGGTCAGGGCACGCAACCGGGACGCAACTAGCGCCAAGCATCTGCAGCGCCAGTTCCGAGCGGGAATCATAATTCGAGCCGGATTGGTACCGAAATTTGTTGATTCGGGAGGATACTCCACCCACAAAATCATCTACAGGCAAATTCCACCAAACACTATTGTTATGTGTATCGAACTATTGTTATGGTTATCGATAACCGCCCAATCCATTGCAGGCCAGGCAGACTTGTCGGCCTAGCCGGTCGTTCAGGCCCTGCCAGGTCCGAGCAGCCACGACGATCTTTGGCGGGAGCGCAGGATATGCGGCGTTTGATCCTTTCCGGATCAAGAATCTAGATCATGAAAGAGAAGGGGATGGTATGGAGGGTTATACCAACCGGTTGCTGGAATTCGATCTGACGACAAACGAGGTTAAGGTTCGTACTCCGGAAGAGGACCTTTACGGAAAATATTTGGGCGGCAGGGGGTTCGGAGCCCGGGTGCTGTATGATCTTTTGCCTGCTGGAGTCGATCCGCTCAGCGGCGAGAACATCATGCTGATCCTAGCGGGGCCGTTTACGGGCACGTTGGTGCCCGGAGCGAACCGATATGTAGTGATAACGAAGTCTCCGAGCAGTAAAGGGTTTGTCGATTCTTACGCCAGCGGCCGAATATCTCTGGAACTGAAATTTGCTGGCTATGACGGCCTGATTGTCAGGGGGAAGGCCGCCAAGCCTTCCTACATTTACATCGAGGACGACAAAGTCGAAATAAGAGATGCCGCCTTTCTATGGGGCAAAGATACCTTTGAAACCGAGGATCTAATCCGCGAGGCTCTGGGAGACAGCGAGGTTGGTATCTGCTGTATTGGCCCTGCTGGCGAACGCCTGGTAAAATTCGCCACCATCAATAGCGACTACTATCGTCAGGCTGGGCGTGGAGGTGTTGGCGCCGTCATGGGCTCCAAGAACCTGAAAGCGGTGGCGGTCAAAGGCAGCAGGGGGGTTAAGAGCCATGACCCCATCAAACTACTGTCACTAGTTCACGATAGTATCGCCAAGCTTTCCGGCAGCCCGGTAGGTAAAGCCAGGATGGAGTATGGCACGCCGCTGACCCTCAATATAACCAACGCCGCTGGCATGCTTCCGACAAGCAATTTCCGGAAGGGTCAATTTGAAGGCGCCGAGAAAATCAATGCCGAGGCGTGCAAAGCCGTGACCATAAAGAGCCGGGCCTGCTATGGCTGCAGCGTCGGTTGCAGCAAAATCATGGAAGCCAAGGCAGGCAAGTACAAGGGCAACGTCGTCGAGGGACCGGAGTATGAGACCCTGGGGCTGCTTGGCTCTAATCTGGAGATTGACGAACTGCCGACAGTGATTCAGGCCAACATTCTGTGCGACCGGCTGGGAATCGACACCATTTCTACGGGCGGTGTGCTCGGTTTTGTCATGGAGTGCATGGAACGGGGATATTTGAAGCCGGAGGACGTTAACGGCCTGCAGGTGGAATTCGGCAGCGCTGAGCCGGCCCTGCAGTTGATTCGCGATATCGCCTATCGCGATGGGGCGGGAGATTGGCTGGCGGAAGGAGTTCGTGGCGCCGCGCAAAAGATCGGCAACAACTCGATCGATTTTGCCATGCAGGTGAAGGGCATGGAGTTTGCGGCCTATGATCCCCGAATCGGCTATGGAACCGCCCTAGCGTATGCCGTGAATCCTCGCGGAGCCTGCCATCGGAGGGCCTGGCCTCCAGCGGTTGAGGTGCTTGGTAAAGAAAGCCCCTGCGAAACGGATGGCAAGGCCGGAATCGTCAAGCGTCTTTACGATGAGAATTCAATTCTCCATTCCATGCTGGTCTGCGATATGCCGGCTAAGTTCATACCCCTGAAGCTGGACGATTTTGCCGGCTTCTATGGGGCGGTAACCGGGAAAGATATGACCGTCGAGGAACTGGCGAAGATAGCCGACCGCGTGGAGACGACGATCCGGCTGTTCAATAACCGGGAAGGTTTCAGCCGGGCCGGCGATACTTTACCGCCGCGAGCTTTCAAAGAGGGTCTATTAAACGGTCCGGCCCAGGGGCGGTTTATCCCGCGGGAGGCACTGGACACAATCATGACGGAGTTCTATGCACTGAGGGGTTGGGACGATCAGGGTGTACCGTCGGCTGAAACACTAACCAGACTTCAAGTATCACGAGAGAGGGGAAATCCCTTATGCGACTGTCAGTAGACAAAAAGAAATGCACCGGCTGCGAGACGTGCGAAATTGTTTGCGCCGTGGTTCACACTGGAGAGTTCAATCCACGGAAAGCCAACATCCGTGTCCCGTTTACCCATCCGTTTCCCAGTGTTCCAGCAATCTGCGTGCAGTGCCCAAAGCCGGCCTGTGTGGAAGTTTGTCCTGAGAACGCCCTCGAACTCAAGGAGGAATCCGGCATCGTCGCGCTGGATTGTGAAAAATGCAGCGGCTGTGGCCAATGTGTGGACGCCTGCCAGTTTCATGCCATTTTTCTTGATGCCGAGGCCCATCGGGTACGAAAATGCGACGTCTGCGACGGGAGCCCCAAGTGTATCGAGTTTTGCCAAAAGGGAGCCCTCTCGGTAAAGGGGATGAAGCAGGTCGTGTAGATGTTGGAATGTAGGTCGATATCATGTTGATTTCCGTAAGAAGTATTGGTGCGTTCCGTGAACAGATCGGCTCCGGAGTGACGCTGGAGTTGAGCAATCCGCCGTACACCGCTGGACATCTGCTAAATGTCTTACAGCAACGCTATGGGTTGGATTTTGCCCGACAAGTATTGCCAGCAGACGGGCAGGAGAATGTGATGGTTCTGCTGGTAAATGGAAGAAATATCACTAGCCAGCAAGGATTGGACACTCCATTGAAAGAAGGGGAACAGGTATATTTTGTGGTGATGGTCGCCGGTGGTTAGTCCGTGGGCACCCGGTCCCAGGCGCCAATAGTTCTTCATAGATCAACTCGACGAAAAATCCAAGAAGGTGGATGCAGAAGATAAATCCTCCGCACTCCCCGCACACCCACACGAAATTGTCGAGACCGAGATTCCGTTGAATTTTATTGACACAGGTCGAGAGAGCAGCTCTCGACCTGTTCCAATCACTCGACGGACATTTCGAGGATAATCGAGAAGAGTATTACTCTCGCTGACGAGATCGAATGCTACTGCCAGGGTTGAGCGCCCAATTGTGAGTAAGCGGTAGTTGAGGTGGAACGAGTCCACCGATAAGCGTGGATTTCCAGTCGCGGAGATTGCGGCCTTGCGCCGAACCCTTCACCCACCGGGGATACAGCCCGGCTGGGTCATGCTACAATTCCTGACCATTCAGAGTAGCTTTGAGCAGAGACAAGAGAGGGGAAACCTATGGACCAAAATAACAGCGCGGAAAAACTGAAGCGAAGGGATTTTCTAGCTCTGGGAGCGGCGGGAGTGGCAGGAGTTGCTCTGGCCGGTGGCTCACCATTGGTCCATGCCGCCGAGATCAGCGGACTACCGCCAACATTCCGGATGTTTCCGGGAAATTACACTTGGTCAGCGGCCGTACGCGGCGTCATCTCCAACTTCCCGAATGGCGGCGGCGACATGGGTGAGGTCTACAAGGTTTGCACTGGCCTGCAGAGCAAGGCAGGCGATAATGCAGCCTGGTTCGCCGCATGGAACAAAATGGGGGAGCATGTAGCCCAACTCGCCGACGAGGCGAATGCCAAAGGATACAGCCAGACCGCTTCCGGTGCCTGCTTGCGCGCTGCCCACTACATTCAGGTCGGGGAATTAGTGCGGCAACCCCGCACCCCGGAGACTCAGAATGCCTATGCCCACTCCATAGAGTTGTTTAAGAGAGGCATTCCGGATGTACCCTTCCTTTCGGTTGAAGCGGTCGAGGTTCCGTTTGAAGGCGGCAAGAGCCTGCCCGCCTATTTCATAAAAAGGAGCGACGTTAAGACCCGTAAATGGCCGACAGTCGTTTTCTTTGCAGGATTGGATAGCACGAAGGAGATCCTATATTTCCGTGGTGGTCCCGATCTGGCCAAACGCGGCGTGGCCTGCCTAGTGATCGATGCTCCCGGCAACGGAGAGGCAATCCGTTTTCGAGGCATGCCCGCCCGCTACGATTCGGAGGTCGCGGGCAGCGCGGCGGTCGATTACCTGCAGAAGCGGCCTGACGTGGACAAGGACCGGATCGGCGTCGTGGGCGTGAGCCTGGGAGGGTATTTCGCGCCCCGTGCTGCCGCCTTCGACAAACGCTTCAAGGCATGCGTGGCTTGGGGCGCGCAGTGGGACTATTACGCCGTGTGGAAGGACCGCGTCGACAAGGCGTTTAAGTCGTCTCTGTCTGTGCCTGGCGAGCACATACTCTGGTTCCTGGGCGTCGACAACATGGACCAGGCGTTGGAGAAACTGAAGCCCTTTAAGCTTGAAGGAGTCGCCCAGAAAGTCGAGTGCCCCTTCCTTCTCACCCATGGTGAGAAGGACGCGCAGATCTCCATGGAATCTGCTCGCCAGGAGTTTGCCGCCGTGGGTTCCAAAGACAAAACCCTCAAGATCTTTACCGAGGAAGAAGGAGGCTCAGAGCATTGTCAGGGCGACAATTTGACACTAGGCATCACCTATATAGCCGACTGGCTTACAGAGAAGCTCGTGAAAGCCTAGCTAGAACTGGTTGCATAAATGCGGTTCGAGCAGCAGAACAACATCCCTCTGGGGCTAAAGCCCAGATTTTATGCGGCTTTTTGGGCACGGCTGAAAGCCATGCCCTTTCAATGCCTTGTTTATGCAACCAGCTCTAAAGGGAAGAAGCTCGGTTGAATGCCTCAATTCAGAGAGCTGGCGTCACGTACTTACGTGACGCCAGCGGCGAGATTTCTTAAGGCCGTGCCTGCGAACTTGCCTGCGAGCGTAGTCTATGCGGGAACTACCCTTAACTTGGTAACCGGATAGGCATGGAGTTTCTTGAGGCCGTCCTTCGTGAAAACACAAGTTGTTCCGACCCAAAGGCCCTTGTTCGTGCCGGGAATAACGGGAAAAGCGACGATGGTTACGCACTGTCCTGGTTGGTAAACCCAGTCCAGATCACGCTGAGTGATACGGCTCGGAATACTGGGGTCTTCGACGGCTCCTGCGTGCGGGCGATGGTTGTAGGTGCTCCAACCACTGAGCAACGGCAGGCCGGTGATATAACCGGCTGACCTGAACGGCTCCATAAATTTGCCGATGTCCCTGCCCGTCATACCGGGTTTGATTTCGGCGATGGCCTTGTCGTGAACGGCGACCGATGTTTCGAACATCTTCCGATACTCGGAGGTGGGCTCGCCGATAAAGAAGCATCCCCAGATCTTTCCGAAATACAACCCGTAGCCCAACGCAACCTCGGTCGTTACAACCTCGCCGGCCTTTAGTGCGCGGTGCGTGGGAAAGAAATCGGGATAGAAGCGATCCGGATTTGTCATCGATGTGGAGCCAATGTGCGAGAAGGGGTAACGGCCACCGAAGCGGTTGGCCACCCCATCCAAAATTCCGCGCAGATCGGAATGGCGAGCCCCCACTTTGCTAGCGAGAAAAAGTTCTTCATGGGCAACATCGCACAGCGCACCAGACTTTTCCATGAGCGCGATTTCCTCCGCGCTCTTCATCAGCCGAAAATCTTCGTACCAGTCAGTTACCGTCTCGAAGGAAGCGTTGGGGAACGTCTTGGTCAGATGCTCATGGTGCTCATGGGGGAGAGTGATCGTCCACCAACTCGGCAGCGGGCCGACGATGCCGATTCTGCCCTTTTCCAGGCCGAGTTCCTTCAGCCGTGTACCGACTGCGGTGATGAGATCAAATCCGCCGACACGCACGTCCTGGATTGCGCCGCACTCTTTGGCATTCATGGCATGGAGCGCAAAAGATATGAATAACGAGGGGTCCTCGGTCAGCGGGAGAACGACATAACTATGGGGAATCGCAGTGTAATTGGACAAGTAAACTGCATTGACCTGTCCTGTATCCGTGCCTCCCCAATGGTAGGCTCCGTAGATGATCAGGCAATCGAGCCCTTTCTGCTTCATGGAGGCCCGGATCGTCTGTCGCCTGTTTGCATATTCCTGTTCTGAAAACGGTGGGAAGTAGTCGTTTGGGGCTAGCACAGTTGTCCTTTCCAATGGTCGAGCGGCTATACAAATACTAAACGCAATTTCCTTTTTGATCCTGTGCAAACCTTGCGGACCATACACCTGATATGCCGCTACGCAGCCAGCCCAAAAGCGGGCTGTCGCTCAAATGCTTGTGGAGCCTTGTAATTGATAGAAAAGGAAGAAAGTTTCTTGGTGGCGGCGCGTGGACTCGAACCACGGACCTACGGATTATGAGACCGTCGCTCTAACCGGCTGAGCTACGCCGCCACTGGCAGTCTGCCGGGAGGGCCTGATGTGCAGGCCGGCAGACATCATACGGCCAGGATGCAGCCGACAACACTGATTCTATTGGGCCTTGAGCGCACTGTCAATCGGGCTATTCTTGTTATGGTTTGACGCGGAACGAACCTAGTTTTGAACTCGGCGGCGACGGCTCAGGGTTTCCAGAAGCAGCAAGGCAATTGCCCCGAGCAGAAGCAGGTGCAGCCTGCCTCCGAAGAGGTCTCCGGTAACTACTCCTGCGGACCAACCGGTCAACAGAACTACAAAGAGAGCCCAAATCAATTCAAACCTTCCCAACGTTCAATTTCAATTCGTTGCTGGTGGTGGGTTGCTGGTTGCGTGGCAACGGGCAAGAGCTTCTTCCTGATTCGGCTTTACAGGCGCGGGCGGGGCGTGGGTTGCCGAGGAGCCTATGGGGCCGCTATGGACATTCAAGTGTCGCTGGGGTTCTTCATTGCGCTCAGAAGGACACCTCGAGAAAAATCATGATCAATCTCAACATGGATAGAATCCAGTCTCTGGATGCAGGATGGAAACCCCAGGCATCAACCATTCAGCGCTGCTGCCTGGGGCCTCCGATTCTATGTTTCGCTTACCTTAGACGTGTGCAAGCTCGTGCCGACGGCGTTCGATCACCGCGATCAGGTTGTTGTAAGACTCGGAGAAGCTCTTTACGCCCGCCACGGTCAATTCGTCGGTCACGGCTGTGAGATCGATTCCGATCGCCTTGAGTTTGTCGAAGACCTGGTGCGCGCCTTTGAGGTCGTCGGTGATCGTCACAACCGCCTTGCCGTGGTCGCGGAAGGCGTCATAGGTCACCGGAGGCATCGTGTTCACGGTGTGCGGGCCTATGAGCGTATCAATGTACAGCACATCAGAGTACTTCGGATTTTTTGTGCCCGTCGAAGCCCACAAAGGACGCTGGACTTGCGCACCGGCGGCCGCGAGCTTCTCCCAACGCGCGCCGCTGAAAAGTTTCTGGAACTTCTCGTAAGCCAGCTTGGCATTTGCAATCGCGGCCTTGCCGGTCAGTTCCGCCGCTTCCGGACGCCCAGTTTTGGCGATCTCTTCCAGTTTCTTGTCCACTGCCGTATCAATGCGGCTGACGAAGAAACTGGCCACGGAGGCAACGCGATTCACCGCGCCACCTTTTGCAAGGCGCTTCTCCAAGCCTTTCAGGTAGGATTCGACTACGTTTGCATAAACTTCCACCGAAAAGATGAGCGTCACGTTCACGCTGATACCTTCCGAAATCAGCTCTTCAAACGCAGGCAGACCTTCCGGCGTTCCGGGAACTTTGATCATCACGTTGGGCCGGGCCAGCTTCGTATGCAGGCGTTTAGCCTCTTTCACCGTGCCAGGCGTATCGAGGGCCAGCAGAGGAGAGACCTCGATGCTCACGAATCCATCTTCGCCGTGAGTGCTCTCGTAAACGGGCCGAAAGACGTCGGCTGCGCTGGCGATGTCATCGACAACCAGCGCGTCGTAAATCTCGGCGAGTTCGGCACCCTTGCCGACCAGCGTGCGCAGTGCGTCTTCGTAATCCATGCTGCCGGAAATTGCTTTCTCAAAGATGGTCGGGTTTGAGGTCAATCCCCGAAGCCCATCCTCTTCGATCATTTTTTTCAACGTACCCTGGGAAACCAAGGAACGCGTCATCTGGTCATACCAAGGGCTCTGCCCTAACTTGCTCAACTGAGCTAAAGGATTACTGGCCATCACAAGATCTCCTAGTGTCACGGTTTCAATTCGACGCTACTTTGCAACGTTACAGAAATTTTCTTCCATCACAGCTATTTTTCCGACCCGCCGCCGGTGCCTCTCCTGGCTGCTAAAAGTTGCGGCCAGAAAGGCCCGCACCAGTTCGAGCGCCAGAGCTTCGCCAATTACGCGCGCTCCCAGGCAGAGCACGTTCATCTGGTCGTGTTCCACGCCCTGGTGGGCGGAATATGTATCGTGACAGATCGCGGCACGAATTCCGGGCACTTTGTTAGCTGCCACGGACGCTCCCACACCACTGCCGCAGATCAGAACTCCACGCTCGGCCCGGCCTTCGATCAACGCTCGCGCAAGATCCGCAGCGCGGTCGGGATAGTCGTCCGGGGTCACTTGGTCATGGGTTCCCAGGTCAAGGGATTCATGGCCAAGGCTGCGCACTTGCTCCAGCACGGGAGCAAGCAACGGCGATCCTGCGTGGTCTGCGGCAACGGCGACTTTCATTTGTATTGTCCCTGGGCCAAAGACGCCGCAATTGATTCTTTTGCGTGTTTCACGACATTTTCCACGGTGAAATCGAATTTCTTGAAGACTTCTTTCACCGGGCCGGAGGCGCCAAACTGCTTCTGGCCAACAACGCTTCCTTGAAGTCCTACATAACGCTCCCAGCCAATTGGAGTTCCGGCCTCCACTGCAACGCGGGCACGCACGACGGCGGGAAGGACGCTCTCCTTGTACTCGACGCTCTGCTCTTCGAACAGTTCCCAGCAAGGCATACTGACCACACGCGCCTGGACCCCCTCGGTTGCCAGTTTCTCCTGGGCGGACACGGCCAATTGCAACTCGCTGCCGGTGCCGATCAGGATCACGTCGGGCGTGTCCTGGCTACCGCTGAATACGTATGCGCCCTTGCGGACGCCCTCGGCGCTGGCATACTTAGCGCGATCAAAGGTTGGAACCGCCTGCCGGGTCAGGGCGAGAACCGTGGGATGCTTAGTGCTCTCGATTGCCAACCTCCAGGCCATTGCAGCCTCGTTGGCATCGGCGGGACGGATCACGCGCATATGTGGAATCAAGCGCATCGACATGATCTGCTCGACCGGTTCGTGGGTCGGACCATCTTCGCCTACGGCGATGGAGTCGTGGGTGAAGACGTACGTCACCGGCAATTCCATGATGGCGGCCAGACGCAATGCACCGCGCATATAGTCGCTGAACACCATGAAGGTTCCGCCGAAGGCTCGTAATCCACTGGCCGCGATTCCGTTCAGGATACCCCCCATGCCCATTTCCCGGACGCCAAAGCGAAGAATTCGCCCGCCGTAGTTGTCACTTTCGAAGCTAGTCTCGCCGTCAATTTTGGTTTTGTTCGAGGAGTCCAGGTCAGCCGAGCCTCCTACCAACCACGGCAGGTTCCTCGCAATCGAGTTCATTGCTTTACTACCGGACTCGCGGGTTGCCAGACCCTTGGCGTCAGCAGGGAAGACCGGCACATCTTTGTCCCAGCCCTCGGGCAGTTTGCCGGACACAATCCCATCCCATTGCATTGCCAGCTCGGGATTCCTCTTCGCCCAGAGATCGAGCTTGGCCTTCCAATCGGCTTCCAGTTTCCTGCCACGCACGACGGCCTCGCGCAAGTGCGCGCCGACTTCCGGCGGAATGAGAAACTGAGCGTCTTCCGGCCAGCCGTAGAAACGCTTGGTAGCCTTTACTTCCTCGACTCCGAGGGCCTCGCCATGGGACGCGCTCTTGTCCTGCTTATTTGGCGAGCCGTAGCCGATGTGGGTATGTACGATGATCAGAGTAGGGCGCTCAGTCTCGGTCTGTGCCTGACGGATTGCCGCCTCAACCGTACCCAAGTCGTTGACGTCCTCTACCGTCAGCACATTCCAGTGGTATCCCTTGAAGCGGGACTCCACGTCATCGCTGTAGGACAGCGTGGTTGGGCCGTCAAGGCTGACGTGGTTCGAGTCGTAAAGCCAGATAAGGTTCGAGAGCTTGAGATGGCCCGCCAAGGCAGCGGCTTCGTGGGAAATTCCCTCCATCATGTCGCCGTCTGAGCAGATGGAATAGACGCGGTAATCGACGACCTGATTTTCCGGCTGGTTGAAGTGAGCCGCGAGCCAGCGTTCGGTAATGGCCATTCCAACCGAGTTGGCAATTCCCTGTCCCAGCGGACCGGTGGTTACCTCGACGCCGGGGGTTACATTGTATTCCGGGTGTCCGGGGCATTTCGAACCAACCTGGCGGAACTTTTCAATCTCGGAAAGCGGCAGGTCATAGCCGGTTAGGTGCAGCATCGAATAGAGCAACATGGATGCATGTCCGGCGGAGAGCACCACGCGGTCGCGATTCGGCCAGGCCGGATTCGTGGGGTTATGCCTCAGGAAGCGATCCCATAGCACGTATGCCACCGGCGCCAGTCCCATTGGCGCGCCGGGATGTCCACTATTTGCCTTTTGTATTGCGTCGATGGACAAGGTGCGAATGGTGTTTACGCACAGTTGGTCAAGCACCGGCGCCTTCGTCGGTTCAAGTTGCTGGACATTAGTGGACATGCGGTATGAGTTGCCTTTCTGCCCGGTGCGCCCGGGTCCCGATAAGTCGATTATGAATTCAGGGCAGGTGCCTTGAATCGTTATAGAACAATAATGGCCGCTTCCGCGCTCCGCGTCGAGTCCAAGTCTTAAATTTGTCGGTCCTCTCCGGTTTGAGATGCGGTGGATGAGGCCAAAGAACCCGCCGGCTCCGCGATATCTTGAAATGCATAGCGGCGATGGCGCGGCCCGGGGTCGTCGCGCTTCGTCCAAGTTGCCGCCCATTCAAACAAAAAGAAGGCTTGAACGGGCCACCGAGGGTACGAGTTCTGGGCGAAAAAAGAAGGGCCGCGGATTTTTCCGCGACCCTTCAAAGATTACTCGCTGCCCCTACTTCTTACCCTTGGCCTTCTTGCCTTTTTTGCCCTTGACCTTTTTTTCAGGCTTTTTGGGAGCCTTTTTCTTGTCGGCTTTCCTGGCCAATTTGCCTTCCTTCTTCACGGCCTTCAGCGCCTTCTTGACCGCTTTCCTGGTTGCTTTCTTGGCAGGCTTAGCAGGTTTTGCCGCTTTCTTTGCCGCTTTCGGAGCGGCCTTCTTTGCCGCCTTCTTGGTCACGGTTTTGACGGCGGCCTTCTTGGCGGCCTTCTTGGCGGCCTTGGCCGCAGCCGGTTCCTTGGCTACGGGCTTCTTGGCTGCTGCTTTCTTCGCAGGCTTCTTTGCCGCTTTCTTTACGGGAGTAGGAGCCGGCTCAGCCTGGGCATGGCTGGCTTCCTCTATCCGCTGAGCACGGCTTGCAGAAGGAGCTACCGCTTCGTCTTCAGTATGTCCCGTCTCCCGCTCTTCCGCTTCGTCCTCTTCGTCCTCGAGTTCTTCTTCTTCCTCGTCGTCAATTACATCTTCAAAAGATTCGTTATCGCCGAATTCATCCCCATCATCACTGCCGCGACCGTAAAGAGTTTCGTCGAACGTCATGTCTCCTCCTGGTATCTCTTGCCGCTCCGCGCCCGCGGACTGCTGAGCACAGATACAACACGACTACTGCCGCTTGCCTGGCTTACGTGTGCATAGTGCCTGCGCAAAATGCGCACCCCCGCACCCGAACACAATAACTCACCATTGTTTACGATGCAATCGAATGAAGCATTCCATCCGAAAACACGCATCGATTTTGGGAGATTCAAGGTTTCCGCTTCGTTTTCTTGCTTCTCGATGGCGTCGTTCTTGACGGATTTCCGGCCGGCTCTTTCTTCCCGGCGAGCGCTTTGTCGGCGGCTTTGCTTCTACTTTTTCCGTTTACCGGAGCTTTCTCTAAGCCCTTCGAAGACGGACGAGCGCCACGATGCCGAGCGCTTGGGGCGGCGTTCGTCCCCGCTCGCTTGCGAGTGCCTGGGCCAGACGTCTGCCGGACAGCGGCTACGACCTCGGGCTTGAAGATCGTAAGAGATTGGCCAGCCCGCAGCGCATTGCCTTGCAGTCGATTCCACTGTCGAACCTTTTCTACGGGAACTCCAAAACTGTCGGCCACGGAGAGGACCGTATCTCCCTTGCGCACGGTGTAACGCGCTGGCCGCTTGCTATAACCTACGGTCGCGATACGGCTTCCGGTTTCGCTGGCGGCTTTGGCCGGGGAGACGGGAATGATCAGTTTGGAGTTCCTCGCCAACTCGGTGCCTTCCAGGTTGTTGGCTTCTGCGATGGCTGTGGCCGTCGTGTGGTAGCGGCGGGCGATTTCGCTGATCGTTTCCCCATTTTCGACGCGGTGGAATCGCCAGTAAACGCGCATCTCTTGCGGAATCGCCGCAACGGCCACGTTGAACTTTTCGGCCGTTCCGCGCGGCAGGTGGAGGTCAAAATCCAGATCCTTGGGCGTAGTCATGCGAAGCAGGCTGGGATTTAACTCCTGCAGCACCGCTGCGGACGAATCGACACACTCGGCCACAAGCCGCAGATCGATGGGATAGTGAATGCGGACGGTGTCGGAGGCGACAGGTGAATCCAGGGTGAGGTGATCCAGACCGTATTGCGTGGGATTCTTCGCCATGATGGTCATGGCGAGAATGATGGGCACGTAGTTTCGGGTTTCGCCCGGCAATACATTTCTCCGGTAAAGCTCCCAGAAATCGGCGTAACCGGTGCGTTGCACCGCGCGCTGAACGGTTCCGGGGCCGGAATTGTAAGCCGCCATTGCCAAGTACCAGTCACCGAACTGGTTGTAGAGATCCTTGAGGAGGCGGGCTGCGGCGCGAGTAGCTTTCTCCGGATCCTGACGTTCGTCCACCCACCAGTTGTGCTGGAGGCCGGCGTGAATGCCGTCCCAAGGCATGAATTGCCACATTCCGCGAGCTCCCATGCGCGAGAGGGCGAGCGGCTGGAAGCCTGATTCCGCTTGTGCCAGGAACATAAGATCCTGCGGCACTTGCTCCTCGCGGAAAACCCGCGAGATCATATCGTAGTAGCGCCCGCGGCGGACCAATGCTCGTTCGATTGTGCCGTGTCCGCGAGACGAGAAGTAATTGATGTAGCTGACCACCGGATCGGTCAACATCAGGGGAAGATCGCTATGGGTATTGGCTAATTCGGCTTGCGCCTTCGCCTTGATCGACGGATCGACGGGGAACGTAATGTTGTTGGCCTCATCGATTGGCGCGGGCTCGGCGCGTTGTTCGGTAAATCCATCGCCAGCTTTCAACGCCTGCATTTCCAGCTGATGCGTTGCCTCGACGATCTTGTCGAATTCCGCCTGCAATTTCTCATCGCTCTGGACGCCGATTGGTCCACGCAGGAGAAGATTAAAGGCTGCGTCAAAGTTGTCCTTGGCTGCCTCCATGTGTCCGGCGGAGTAGTTTGCCCGGCCTCGGGCATACTCGGCCTCAGCCCGCGAAATCAACTGCTCAGCAGTTTCTGGCAAGGGTTTTGAAGCGCGCGGACTCTGTGCCGGCACGGGCCGGGGAGCCGGTTCCGGTGGGGAAGACGGCGCGGGGGCGAGAGTGGGCGCGGTGGCCTCGTCCCCCGGCAAGGTGGAAGAGGCGCTCTTCTCTGGCTCACATGATGCGAGGAGGAGGCAGGAGATCAGCAGCAGCGGCAATAATCTGCGGTAGTAAGAATCCATTTTTATTGCGGAGTGATTCCGGTGGGGCATAAGGCTCCGGAGCACGCGCTTCCTCAAATCTACGAACTAATTCAAACAACATCCTTCTTGACCGCTAGTCAGAAGAGTTCCACAAAAATGGAACCGATTGAAAAGCTAGATCAGAGACAACAGCTAAGGAAGAATCGATTACCCTTTGAGAGCTTTGAGGCAGCGCTTGAGATTTGAAGGGCGCTGGGGTTCTTCGCTTCGCTCGGGATGACACGCGTAAATACCACCTTCGTTAGGAAAGTCCGTCTCATCCTCCAGCTCTAGGGCGACTCCTCTCAACACAGGATACATTAAGCCGGGACTGCCCTAAAGAGCAGCAAAGGCTTGCTCCAGGTCGTCGATGAGGTCGGCAGGATCTTCAATGCCGACTGAAAGACGAATCGTGGCAGGGGAGACTCCGAGAAGCTTCAATTCGCGACGGGAAGCACTTGAGTGCGACGAAAGGACGGGATAGGAGACAGTCGATTCAACGCCGCCGAGGCTGGTTGCGAGATACCACAACTTGAGCGCATCAATAAATCGTTCGGCTTCCGGTCCACCGCCCTGAATATTGAACGAGACGACAGCTCCAAAGTACTTCATCTGCGTTAAGGCGAGTTGGTGCGAGGAGGAATCAGACAATCCGGGATAAAAAACTTGGACTACGCGATCATGTTTAACGAGGTAGTCTGCAATGAGCGCGGCATTTTGGCAAGCGCGCTCGACGCGTACTTCAAGCGTTTTCAATCCGCGCAGGAGAAGGTAAGCAACTCCCGGATCAGAGCAGGCGCCTGAGAGAATCATGGTTTCACGAACCGGGGCAGCCAAGCGGAGCGACGTGACAACCGCACCGGCAGTGAGGTCGCTGTGCCCGCCCAGGTACTTGGTGGCCGAATGCACGACGATGTCGGCGCCGAGCGCAAGAGGCTTCTGAAGAATTGGGGTCGCGAAAGTGTTATCAACCACAACCGCGATTTTGCGCTTGTGGGCGCGCTCGGACAGATTCCGAATATCAGCGCAACGCAGGGTTGGGTTGGTGGGAGTCTCCAGAAAGAGCATGCGGGTCTTGCGAGTAAAGTAGCTTTCGATGCGGGACAATTCGGTGAACGGAACGAATCGGGTGGCAATTCCGCAACGGGCGAGTAGCTTGGAAAACAGCTTTGCGGTACCGCCGTAGATGTCGAGCATGGAGACGATTTCGTCGCCGCTCTTGCAGAGAGTGAGAGCTACAGCCAGTTCGGCCGCGAGCCCGCTGGCGGTAAGGACGCAATCTTCACCCTTCTCCAGGGCGGAGATTTTATTTTCGGCGGCACGCAGTGTCGGATTTCCGTAGCGGGTGTAGAGGAAAACTTCCGGATCTCCGCCAGCGTAACGGCGCAGTTGGTCGACATTCTTGAGGGAGAAGACCGCGGTCTGCTGAATTTCCGTGGTCAGCGGAGCGTTTCGACCGTGGCGATCTTCTCCAGCGTGAACAGAAAGCGTTGCATCGGAATCAGGACGATGTTTATCCATACTGTGTCTCAAAAGGAAGGACTAGCCGGATCGGTTCCGGGGAGGAAGTAGGAAGTGCGGGAATTAAGCGCCACAACAGCCACGAACGCCGCAGAGGCGCAGGGTGTTGCTTCCCAGGCTATCGCCGAAAAGTTCCTGCGCGAACCCGGGGCACCCGGCATCTCCTGCCGCTCTACCCTTGGAAACCCGCAGGTGCGCCAACGGCGGAACTGTTCTAGCGCTTGGCTCTTACCGCGTCGAGGCACTGGCCATAGAGGTCAAGAAGATGCTTTGCATAATCTTCGGCTCGCGAAACAGTGCCACCCTGAAAGCCCGCGCCAGGAGTCCCGGTACGTCCAAACCCGGTGGTAGTGGCGACAAACTTCATCATATCAAGTGCGATCTCTTCATCGCGACGCAAGGGTGGTGGAGGAGGAACAGGGACGGCAGGGATATCGCTCACGGGAATTCTCCGAGGCTGAATTGAAGGACACCGTGCCGCTTTAAGAAAAGGCGACACGGTGCCGATAATAACAGATGTGAATAAGAACGCTAAAGGACTACGGCTCTGCCAAAGGGGCAGACGAGAAGGTCCACCTTGCTTGCCTTATTATTGCATGGCCGTAGAAGTGCAGAAATGAACCGGCGCTTGTGTCTCGATTCGGGCGGAGACTGGCGGTTTCTTCGGAGGGAAGGAATCCGCAGGGTGCTTGGCGCTGACCTGGTCACGATCTTCAGAGTCGGTAAAGAGTGGACGAAGCAGGCCGACCTCCAGGAGAATTGTGGCAAGGGAGTCGAGGGCGGCGGCATAGCGGCGCTCGGCGCGCTGCACGGTAATGCCGAGGCGGAGCGCGACTTCGGGGATGCTGTAATCAAGCAAGACGACTCCTGCGATGATTTCAAGGAAATGACGTTCCATGCGATCGAAGACGCGCTCGATATCATGGACAAAGATTACTGCATCCTCGAACGTATTCAATTTGTAGGAGCTGACGCGGGCTCGGAAGCAGAGTCCTCCGAGGATGCTGGGCAAGCGTCCGATATCGACCGCCATCCGAAAGTAGCGCTGCAGCAGCGCGCGCGCGTAGGGGCGATAGGCATCCAAGTTGCTAATGCCGGCCTGTTTGACTTGTGTGCTGGATACGAGGTTCAATCTGGAATTACGGGGCCCATTGGTCACGCCTGCACCTCCGGACGCAGCCTTGTCCAGACTTGCAGGAAGGAAACCTTGCCGTTCCGAAGCAAAGATTCTGTCCTGGCGCATGGTGTGCATTGTGTCCGATCGCTACCTGAGCGGCGCAGCCAGATGTTTCCGCAGCGTTCGCAATATTTCAGCTCCATATTTCGAAGCTGCGATGGTTCAGATCCTAGTTTCATTATCCTATTACCCCTTGAGAAGATAGGTCTCTATCGATATTTTTCCATGACCTGCTTCGTGATTTTCCTGGTTAAAGCGGCGGAGCACCCCCTGTGCCCGCCGTAATCCGATTCCTTTTCCAACCGGTGAGAATCGGGTTCACTTTCGTCTGTTCTTGCTTGCAACGCAGCCTTTCTCGTAACCGGACTTGAGAACCGTGCTGCGCTAACCGATGCACCCCGACAACCGGCGAGGTACATTCCTTGGAATAGTTATGAGGCTCGCAATGCAAAGAATTCCGACCTTGGCTTTGCGGAGCGAAACGCGCTCCATGCGATTCGCCTGGAGCATTGTTGACTTGCAACGCAGCTTTACTCGTGACCTTTTGTAACTTGAGTTGTTGGTGAATCATTGAGCAGCGAGATGGTGATGTCAAATGAAATAATGCTGAAAGTTACCAAAGTGTTTTTGCACATTTCTTAAAGATATAACGAAATCGAAGCGGAATACGGAGCGTGCCATGTTGATTTCAGATTTGCATAATCGAATGCGGGCTCTAGTCCATGAACGTATCGAAGCGGGGGAATTGACGGGGACGGAGTTAGCAAAGCGCGCGGGATTTCAGCAGGCGCATATTTCGAATTTTCTGAACCAGCGCCGTGGCCTGAGCATTGAGGCCATGGACCGGATATTGGAAGTCATGCGGTGGAAGGTCCGTGACTTACTGCCGGCTGAGGAATGCGAGTCGCGTCCGGCTTCAGGAGGAGATGCGGATTTCGATTCTATCCCGGTAGTCAAAAGCGCTGCCCTGTTGCAGAGAGAATTTAGTTCGAGCGAAGTTATAGAGTTTCTGAGGTTCAAGAAGAGTTTTCTAAGGCGCATTCGTTTGGAGATGGCTAACCAGCGAAAAAACTGGCAGCGCTTCGTGCTGATTAAAACGGACAAGGAATCTGGCGAGGCAATGCGTCCGAGGCTGCTGCCGGGAGCGACGCTGCTGGTCGATCGCCACTATAACTCTCTGCGCAGCTACCGGAGGCGGGATCAAAACCTGTATGTTGTGCGGATGGGAGAAACGTACAAAGTCCGCTACCTTGAACTGCAGGGGCATCAGCTCACGCTTCGTCCGGAGAACCAGAAATATACGCTGGGATATGTGGAGATAGAGAAGGGACGGACATTTGCGGACTACGTTGTAGGGCGCGTGGCCCACATTTCAATTGAGACTTAAAGTGCCGACTCGAGGCTCAATCGAGGTTGACATTATTTGTTGTCAATAGGAGCAATTTTCAAAATACGAACCAAGTAGTTGATAAAAAGCGAGATATAGTTTGTGTCCAAGGTGAGGGGATGAGGGGGCAAACTTGATATTCTGAACTTAAGAGGGAATGAGAGGGATTGTGGCGGTAGGAGTGGGGGATAAACCAGTGGCAAGGGCTAGCAAGAAACGAGTATGCAAGGATGGAAAATCCGAAGAGCCTGAGGCGCGAACAAATAAAGCGCCGAAGAAGCCGCCGTTAAAGAACAAGGCAGGCAAAGCTGCGAAGAAAAGCGGCGCTGCAAAGAAAGTTAGAGTCGGTACTTCCAAGGCAGTTGGGCTGGGCGGCGCAGTCGAGACGTTAAGGCCGGAGCTGGACCCGTTTGAAGTTGCAAAGCAGACGATGAAGGGCTCTGTCCCAGCAATTGTAGAAGCGATGGTGGAGCTGGCAAAGCAGGGCAGCTGTTCACACGCCAAGACATTGCTGGAGATGACCGGCGCCAGGCGTATGTTCGACGGCGGCGGGGAAGCGCAGGACGGCGGCGAGTCGTGGGCGAGGTTAGTCCTGGCACGGCTGGACGAAGCCGAATTAGTTGAAGAGATGGAATCCGAAAGCTCGCAAGAAAGGTCGCGGGAGTTAGCGGCCGAGCGTTCTTAGACAGTATGTGGGGCTGGCGCGGGGCGAAGACCGACGGGAGCAGGCACAACATGGACATGACGTGGGTGACTGACCGGATTGCGGTCGGAGGGGGGATCTGGGTCGCGGACAAGATGGCCGAAGTTGCCCGGGCAGGCGTAACGCACGTCATCGACATGCAAATTGAATTCGACGACACCGCGCTGGGCGAACGCGTGGGAGTAGAGGTGTTGTGGAATCCAGTGGACGATGATTTTCAGCCGAAAGGTCGAGAGATATTCGAGCGGGGGGTAAGGTTTGCGCTGCAGGCGCTGGAAGACCCGAGGTCGAAGGTATTTATACATTGCGCAGCCGGAGTACACCGCGCTCCGATGATGGCGCTGGCAGTTCTGTGCGCAACAGGGCATTCTCTGGATCAAGCAAAACACCTGATCCAGACCAAGCGGTATGTTGTGGACTTTGCCGAGGTTTATGTCCGAAGCGTTGAAGAATTCCTGAAGGGTCACGTTGGCGCGTTAGGCAGAGCGGGAAAGAGCCGAAAGGACGGCGACGAAAGAGTATGAATACGAGAACAATGGGAAGTTCGAGCCGCCACGCATGGCGGCTTTTGATTTTTGTGTGGGTGGCGCTGCTGGTGGGCGTGCTGGGAGCGAAAGCCGATCCTGTGAAAACCCTGGTGCAAGACACGCTCTATCGCGCGGACGGCAGCGTCGGACACGGGACGATCGCAATTCACTGGAGCGGTTTTTCAACCGGGGCGGGAGAATCCGTTGCGGCCGGCGAAATGACATTTTCCACAGATGCAAACGGCGGGATCGCGATTCCCCTGATCGCTAATACGGGGTCAACACCGGCTGGAAGTTACTACAAAGTAGTGATCAAGATGGACGATGGGACGACAAGCGAAGAGCAATGGGTCGTGCCAGCGGTAGCGACGACGACCGTGGCGGCTATTCGCGCGAAGGTGGTGCCGCAAGCCGTGGCGGCACAATTTGTAAGTCGTGACTACGTTGACTCTTTGCTAAGCGCTCAATCGTTGGACCCACCTGTACATCAAAGTGGGGCCGAGACAATTCAGGGAACGAAAACTTTCCTGTCCTCGCCGGAAGTTCCAGCGCCGAGCGACGCTGGCGGAGCGGCAAACAAGGGATATGTAGATCAGGTTGCAGGGCATGGGAATGTGAACTTTGCGTCACCTGGCCCAATCGGCGTGACGGCACCAGCCGCGATTAACGCAACTGCGATCACGGCGCAGAAGTCGATCACGAGTCTTTCCCCAACTGCCGACATTCGAGCCTATGGGGCAGCGTGCGATGGTGTAACGGACGATAGAGCGGCGTTTCAGTTAGCTGTGAATTCAGTTGGCGCGAGCGGTGGAAGCATCCTTATTCCAGGGTTGGGAGCGGGATGTTACATTGCCAACCCGACCCTACTTACCTGGCCATCTTTCACCGGGTCGCTTGCGATCAACGTGCAGGGCAAGATCATTTTCGGGAGTACGTTCACGGCACCCGACTGGGTCGATTTTGTCGGGCAAGGAGGCGCGCAAGGGACTCAGTTTCACAGTGCTGGACCTACCGCGTGGATTCAGGGGCCGAGCACTATAGGCACTCTGGGAACCAACGTCTCAACAGGCATGCAGACGTTCACGCCATCCACGATGACCGGTATCTATCCTGGGGCGGCCATCACGGTAGTAGGACAGGCGGCTTGTGCAATCACCAGTGTCTCCCGTACGTCAAATGTGGTGACGGCCACCATGAGAGGTGCGTGCCATGTGGCTCCAGGCTACTACGCCATGGTCGCCGGGGTTAGCGACAACAGTTATAACGGGACATTCATCATTAGTAACAGCGACTACGTCCTCAACACTTTGAGCTGGCAACAGACGGCGGGAAACTCGACCTCGAGCGGTGGCACGTTGGCTGGGGTGAATGAGGATTCGATTGAGACGGCGATTGTTACCGCAACGACGGCATCGACGGCTACTGCATCGTTTGTGAATGCACATAGCGCCGCCGATCAGTGGGGCATCGTTGGCGTGTACGTAAGCGGCCTGGGGCATCACTCCCTGCGTGACGTTACGGTGAGCGCATCAGGGACAGCGATCTGGCTCTACGAGGCTGCGAACGTTCATTTGACCGGCGTATCGGCTGGATCGAGCCTGGGCGTGACGAATCAGGCATTGGAGATTAACGAGTCGTGGTGGATCTATATTCGCGATTCGGTGTTCCAGAACTTCACCGGAACCTCGTCGTGGGGGATTCGCTTTACTAACACACATACAGTTTCGAGTGGGGATGTCGCGGGCCTTACGTACATCACGGACTCCAACATCTCGGGCGGAATCAAACTGGACCGTGGCACCAACTATGGGCAGGGAAACATCTACCTCTCCAATACGATTGTCGAGCAGCCGACTCGCGGGGCGTTTGCGGTGGATACCAGCATGGGAGCGCAGGCTCTGTTGACCCTGACGGTCGACAAGGTTCTGCTGCAAGACAACATGCATGGCTACTCGCCCTGCTACTTTAACTATCTCTACCCCAATTCAACCGGAACTGCCGTTGTGGGCAATGTTGCGAATAGTAATTGCATTGCGAACTCTTACTATAAAGGGGCGCTGACCCTGAATGGAATTCAGGGCAACCCGACGATGGGAGGAGACGGCCAGCATGCAGTCAACGCCAGCAATGGACGACAGACGGAGATGGAGCTACGCGGCAGCGGAGCGAATTTATCGCCAAGCGTCATTCCTTACCAGACCTTAAATGTACCCGACCTGACCGTGTTCAGCAGCTTTACCGGTTGCACTGTCACGCAAGGCGTGGCGGGGCCGGATGGCGGGACCACGGCAACTAACTTCACGGCGACAGGAAGTGGCACGACAGCGGCGTTTTACAACGGCTACTACGTAACTCCGCAGGTTGGCGACAAAATTCTGTACGGTGGATGGGTGCAGCCTCCAGCGGGAGGGATAGCAACCGGTTATAACAATGCATCTATTGGCATCGGTGGCGGCGGCAGCAGCACGTTCACACTCGATCAGGGAGCCTTCGCGGGCACGGTGCAAGATTTTGAGATGGACATCGTGAACGACTGGTTTCACCCGGTTGTAGGGCTTACTACGGTTACAGCAGTGAACGGAAGCGGAGCGCAGAAGTTTCAGCTTCAACTTGGATGTCCTGCTGGCGGCATCAACTACTGGGATCCTTGGATGATCTACATTCCGGCCAGCGCCGAAATTCGCAACGTCGAGATTCAACGCTGGAGACAGCAACTTTTGCATGGGTACGTTCCTTCTGGGGCACCGGCTGGAACTCTGGCAACGACACCTGCGCTGAAACTGTCGGTTGCTCCGGTGCAATCGCTTACTACTACTGGAACAAGCGGCGCGGCCACTCTCAGCAGCGGCGGCGTGCTTAACATTCCGCAGTATTCAGGAGGAGCGAACTTCCCATATCCGTCGTCCGGAATCCCGCAGTCAACGGGGTCGGCGTGGGGAACGTCGTACCCGGTGAGTGGAACGGGAAGCAGTTTGATGTCGAATAATGGCGCACTCACGACGGCAGGATCAGCGGCAAATCCGGCTATCAACATTGGCGCGGCTGGAGTTGGCATGTTCTACATTTCCGGCCAGCTTGGATTCTCGCAAGGCGGTGCCAACATCGCCAGGTTCTCCAACAGCTTTGAGGTTGGCAGCGGCATTCCTTTGGCATGGAGCAACGCAAGCGCTCCGATTGCCGGCAGTCCAGATGTTTCATTGTGCCGTTCCTCCGCTGGCGTAATCGGAGTATGGAATGGAGGATGCAGCGGTATCACAGGGGCTTTTGCGATTGGCACTAACATTGTCCTGCCGTCGACCCTTACCGGATACCACGGCAATGCGGCTGGAGTGAAGGTGCCTTTAGCAACGAACTGGACGAACACGGCTGGCGCTCCAGTGTGCGACGACGGAAACGGCAATCTGACGATTACGGGTTGCAGTGGCGGCGGCTCAGTGTCAAGCGTATTTGGGCGTACCGGTGCGGTCACGGCGCAGACTGGAGATTACACGGCTGCACAGGTGGGAGCGGATGTATCAGGCACGGCTTCAACGGTACAGACGAACCTCACGGCGGAGGTAACTCGCGCAGAGGCAGCGGAAGGATTGCTCGTCGCTAAGGGCACCACGATCAACGGCCACGCACTGTCCAGCAACGTCACAGTCACTGCATCCGATGTCGGCGCGGTTGGGTCCACGAACCCAACCCTGGCGGGTGTCACGGTTGGAACGTCTCCGTTAATTGTCACGACGGCCGGCGCGCTATCTACTCCCGCAGTGCAGATCAGCGGGGCTCCAGTAACCGGCGGCAGCGGGACTACAACGGCTCCGCTGGTGAGTATCGGTGGCGGCGCAGCAGGCAGCTACAATACAAACGGAACGATGTTGGATGTTAACGCGCCGAGCGGATTTGTGGGAAACCTCTTATGTTTGCAGGTTAACGGTGGCAGTTGCGTGACATCGATTAATTCCTATGGTGCATTATCAACGAGCTTTCCAATTGCCGCCAACTATGCTTCCACCGCAGCCGTCACCGTCCAAGGGGGAGGAATAAACGCTAGGTCGTTTGGCGGGTATGGCTCAGCCACACTTGCGACTGGCGCAGCAGCGGGAACATCGCCAACCGTAGCCTGTGCAACGAACCATGTATGCTCAGCTGTGAATGGAACGATCAACCTGACCACTGGGACTAGTCCAACGACAGGCGCACTCCTGACCATAAGCTCGGCAGGGCTTACGCATACAAACCTGCCGGATTGCCAAGCACAAGTGGCGCTGACGGCAAGTCCATACACAAACCCGTTGGGCAGCACAAATCCGATGTTCACGTATTCGACAACGCTGTGGACGCTGAACGTCGGCACCGCGCTAGTGGCGAGCACGGCCTACACTGTCACGTATAGCTGCCCGGGGTACTAGGAGCGGTTGTCACCAAGAGCAACCGCAAAAGCTGAGGAGATAATGAGGACATTGCTATCCCACGTTCGCCAAAAAAGAGCGGATATAGGCCGCCCGATCATGTGGGGGATGCGTGCCGCAAAGACAATTCATGAGATGAAACGGGTCGCAAGAGTATCGCGGCGGGAGGATAAAACGATGATGGAGACGATGGGGCGGATGATTCAACACCCTAAGACAAGTGTGGCGGGAGTGCTGCTGGCCCTTACAACGGTCGCGGGAGTGCTACAACAGCAAGGAGTTTCCCTGGGCCATGTGGGGACTGGGACCGCAGTATCACTGGCGAGTGCGCTAGCAACGGCCTTTTTAGGGTTGCTGGCGAAGGACTAGAGTTCTTCTTTTCGGTGGAGAAAAAAGTACGAAGGATTGCTGGCTGAAAAGCTTGGAGCCTCGGATGTAATTGGAACAGCACCGAGGTTATTCACTTCGGTTGACGCCATAAAAAGAGAGTCTGCAACAGCAAGGCACACGGTAACAGGTGAGAGCAAGAGAACCTCTAGAGCAGGAACAGACCAGGGCGCCGCCAGCGATGGCGGCGTTTGTATCTTCAAGGAGGAATGCAATGGGAAAGAGTTGGAAGAGGGCGTTGGGAGTGCTTGGAGTAATAGGCATGGCTGCGTGTCTGGAGGGCTGTTCCCAGACGGATGCGGTGAAGGCCGCAAGTATGATTCACGCTTATCTGCCTGCAGTGGCGGTGCTGGCAAACGACGCCGCGGCGACGGTGGAAGGGGTTGATCCAGCAGAGGCAGGAGCCATACAAGCTCTAAGCGCAAAAGTGCAGGCAGAGTTGCAGGAACTGGAGTTGGTGAGCGGGGCGTATGCAGCGGCACCTTCGAGCGATGGGTGGACGAAACTGGGAGCGGTGGTGGACGCGCTGGTGACCGATGCAGACCAGGGCTTATTGGCGGTGCTGGAGATTAAGAATCCAGCGAGCCAGGCAAAGGTGAAACTTGCACTGAGCGCGCTGGACGCGGCGGTGCATGTAGTGGATGGATACCTGATGACGGCGCGGACTCCGGTTGAGGCGAAGGCCGTGGCGGAGAACCGCGCGGCAAACCAGGCGGCGAAACTGGTGTCAGTAGAGAGGTACTGGAGTGCGACGGACTGGCAGAGGGTTGACCGGGCGTTTGGCGGACGTGGCCGGGAGTTGGCCGATGCCGGAATGAGACTGGGCTTCTAAGCGCGCGAGGTGATGCGTGAAGATTGCAACACGGCGGAGCGGGGCTTCCAAGGTGATATCGATGGAAGCCCTGATAGCGCTGGGTAAGAGGCTGGACAAGCCGGTTGGACGGGGAAGTTATCGCGAGGTGCTGGCGGCAAGCCTGTTGAAGGTTCGCAACAAAAGCGGCCGGTTGGTGAAGCTGGAGCCGAACCGGGCACAGCGAGAGTTTGAACTGAAGTGCGGGCCGAAGAACATTGTGCTGAAGGCGAGACAGATGGGAATCTCGACGTGGGTGGCGGCGAGATTCTTCCTGAGCACAATTACGCGGCCTGGCACTTTGACGGTGCAGGTAGCGCATACGCAAGATGCCGCGGAAGAGATCTTCCGGATGGTACACAGGTTCGTGGAGAATCTGCCACAGGACCTGAAGGGCGGAGCGCTGAAGCGATCAAAGTCGAATCGGAGACAGTTAGCGTTTCCGGGGCTGGACAGCGAATATCGCGTGGAGACCGCAGGGGACGCGAACGCTGGACGGGGGCTGACGATCCAGAACCTGCACTGCTCGGAGGTGGCACGGTGGGGAGCGAAGGCGCCGGAAGTTCTGGCTTCGCTGCGGGCCGCCGTGCCACCTGGCGGGGAGATCGTGTTGGAATCGACCCCGAATGGAATGGGGGGATGCTTCTATCGCGAGTGGAAGAAAGCGAACGAAACAGGATACGTGCAGCACTTCTTCCCGTGGTGGGTGGATTCGGGATACCGGATTGCAGGAGATGCTGGGAACGAACTGATGGATTTGCCTCTGAACGATGACGAACGGCGGCTGATGGAGAGATTTGGGCTGGACCGGGAACAGATAGCGTATCGGCGTCAGTTGAAGAATAATTTCGGCGAGCGGGCCGCCGAGGAATTCGCGGAGGATCCGACGACGTGTTTTCTGGCCAGCGACCTGGCGGTGTTCGACGCTGGAAAGATCGTGGCACGCATGCACGAACTGGGCGTGCCGCTGGAGAGCAGGGAAAACGGGCGTATCCAGGTGTGGCTGCCAGCGGCGAGAGGACGAAAGTACATTCTGGGAGTGGACGCGGCCGGCGGCGGTTCGGGCGGCGATTACGCGTGTGTCGAGGTGATTGACCGCGAGAGCGGATTGCAGTGCGCGGAGTTGTACGGACATTACTCGCCGGAAGAACTGGCGGCCCAGGCGGCGAGGTTGGGGCGCGAATACAACGACGCGCTTATGGTGGTGGAGCGGAACAATCATGGGCACGCCGTGCTGGCCATGCTGGAACGGGTGGAAGCGTATGAACCGCTGTATCGCGACCATCGTTATACGGGCTGGGCGACGACGATGGTGACGCGTCCGACGATGCTGGCACGCTTTGGTGCGATGCTGGTGGCGAATATCGAACTGTTCCAGAGCCGGAGACTGCTGGATGAGTGCAGGACGTTTGTGCGCCACGCGGATGGAAGGATCGCGGCGTCGGAAGGATCGCATGACGATGCGATCATGGCGCTGGCAATGGCGCTGGCGGCACGGGAATCGGGAAGCCATGGGTAGGATTCAAGGATCAGGGCAAAACAAAGTCAAAGACAAAGGCCCCGCCCTAGCCAAGAGAAGGCTAGAACGGGGCACCCGGCGCGTAACGCCCGGCGCCTAACTCCCGGTGCCTAACGCGTCCTGAGTTATCGTGCGTCACTTGTGAGAACTCAGCAAACTATAGGCTTCGGGAGGGAAAGCGGGGTAGAGTATAAGTTCCGGCAGAGTTTGGTTGGGAGAGTTCGGGGGCAGGTTTGGCGGTTGCGGCGGTGCAGCATGTGAGAAGGATGCGGGGAGGGGCGCAGAGTCATCTGATGCGTTGCTCGGACGGATACTTCTACGTGGTGAAATTTCAGGATAACCCGCAGCATACGCGGGTGCTGGCCAACGAGATGCTAGCCACGCGGCTGGCGCAGGCGGCTGGATTGCCGGTGCCTGCCACGGAGGTAGTCGAGGTCAATTCCTGGCTGATCGAGCACACGCCGGAGCTGTGCTTCGAACTGGTGCATGGCTCGAAGGCCTGCACGCCGGGGCTGCAATTTGGCTCGCGCTTTGTAGTGCCTCCGATGCAGGGGTTGATTTATGACTACTTGCCGGAGCATCTGCTGGACCGGGTGCGGAACCTGGGAGCGTTTGCTGGAATACTGGCGCTGGACAAGTGGACGTGCAACGCAAATGGACGGCAAGCCGCCTTCTGGAAGAAGAGCCGGGATCGGAAGTTCACGGTATCTTTTATCGACCAGGGATATTGTTTCAATGCGGGCGAATGGTCGTTTCCAGATTCTCCGCTGCGGGGGGTATACGCTCGGAATGACGTCTATCGCGAGGTAACCGGCTGGGAGAGCTTTCAGCCCTGGCTGGGCAGTATCGAGAGCATGGATGAGCAGACGATCTGGCGGAGTGCGGAGGAGATTCCGACGGCGTGGTACGGCGAGAGTTTCGAACTGGAACGGCTCGTGGAGGCGTTGGGACGGCGGCGCTCGCGAGTGGCTGAGCTGATCCTGGAATTCAGGAATTCGAGCCGGGCGCCATTCCCAAAGTGGAGGGATGTGGTGAACTGAGGGAATGAGAGAGGACGATGGTGGAAAATCTTGTTGCGGGGCGCGCAAGGAATTGTAGGATTAGCGAGACATAGGAGCAGGGTTGAAAGGCCTCATCCTTCGCCCAAGAACAGGCCGGAGGGTAGGGCACCCGAAATCCAGAATTGGTGAGATGAAAGAGCGGCGACAATGCGAGTTCTTCCTGCTGCGGTATGTACCGGACGCCGTGAAGGACGAGTTTGTAAATGTTGGGGTCGTGCTGTTTGAGAGCAGCGGCGGCTGGGCTGACGTGCGTTTCACAAAGGACTGGAAGCGGGTCCGATGCCTTGATCCGGATGCCGACGTGGAGATGCTGGAAGGGCTGGAAAGGGAGATCAAGGATCGTCTGTTGGAGGGTGGAAGCAGCCAGGAGTGGCTGCTGAAGCGGATGGAGGATACGTTTTCGAATGCAATACGGTTGACTCCCACCAAGGCGGTGCTGGCTGATTCGCCTCAGGAAGAGATCGGACGGCTGGCGGAGATGTACCTGGAACGGGCGAAGAAGGAAAGTCGCGCAGTAGGCGGACGGATACAGATCTTCCAGACGATGCGCGGAGAGTTTGAACGGCAGGGAGTATGGGCGCTGATGCGGCACAACGTCGCAGTGAGCGAGTACACCCATCGCGGCGATCCGTTGAAGATTGACGCAGCCTATCGGCCCAACGGCACGGTTCACATGTACCATGCGCTCTCGTTGGAGACGGATGTGAATGCCGCCAAGGTGCTGGCATTCACGTATCCGAAGTTGCAGGAAGGCGTGATGCGGGCCGAGCGGGCGGAGACGGCACTGACGGCGATCGTCGAGAGCGAGATAGACCGCGAGGACGATGTGACAATGTTCGCGTTGGAAACGCTGGCTGCCAGCCGGATCATGGTGGCGACAACGGCGGAACTGCCGCGGATCGGCGCGAGCGTGAGGCAGCAGATGGGATTGCAATAGCGGGAAGATTTCAAGGTTTTGCAGGTTTCAAAAAAGGACGCTTTGGCGTCCTTTTTTATTTTGCGCGGGGGAGCAAATGAAGATAGCAGAAAAGATCTGGGAGCCGGTGCGGCTGGCGGGATTGCGGATGCTGGGGGGCAACGATGCTCCGGTACCAAAGCGCAAGACTGCCCCGCTGCCGTCGATTCTACAGACGTTTGGAACACGGACGGGATTGCTGCCGAAGAAGACGCCTGAGGCACTGCGCCGCTTTGCCGAGACGCCTATTGCGCGCAAGGCAATCAACACGATCAAGGATCGAGTGGCAGGAATGAACTGGCGCATCCAGCCGCGGCGGGGACGTGTCCTGGACGAAGAGATGCAACGCCGTATCCAGGTGCTAACGGAGATCTTGGAACAGCCAAATCCCGACGACTCCTTCCGCTCGTTTGCGGAGCAGGTGCTGGAGGACATCATCGTTGGCGGATATGGCGCCGTAGAGTTGCAACTAACCGGAGACGACCAGAAACCGCTGGCGCTCTATCCGGTGGACGGGGCGACAATCCAGATGCGGGCGGACTGGAATGGTGAGCCGGACGCGGCTCGTTATGTGCAGATGACCTCGGCGGTGGGCACGGCGCAGAGGATAGAGCTGAACGACAACGAACTGTCATACATAAGGCTCAACGCGCGCAGCTACACACCGTTTGGGTTAGGGCGGCTGGAGGTGGCGTTCGAGACTATTCACGAATTTCTGGGGGCGCACCGATTTGCAGCCAAGCTGGCGAGCAATTCGGTGGTGCAGTATGCGCTATGGATGCAGGAGCTGGATCCCTCGCAGCACGAGCGACTGATTCGCTGGTGGCAAGATGAGATCGAAGGCACGGGGCGGGTTCCGATTTTGACGGCGGAAAATAAACCGGAGGTATTGCGCTTCGGCGTGGGAACCGACGCGGATCTTCGATTGGCGTGGCAGGAGTTTCTGATCCGGGTGATCGCCAGCGCATTCGATTTGCCGCCGCTGTTTCTGGGAGTGGAGGCGGACGTAAACCGCTCGACCGCCGTGGAACTGGCGGATTCGGCGTTCCGCACGGCGATTGTACCGACGGCAAGACTATTGGCGGAGCACATCACTCGGGATGCGATTGCCAAGCGGTTGGGCTGGAATGACTTGGAGTTTGTCTTCCTTGACCTGGACGCGACGGACCCGATGGAGCAAGCGCAGATTGACCAGATTCTGTTGAGCAGCGGGGTGCTGACAGTGAATGAGGCCCGGGCGGCGCGGGGCTGGCAGCCATTGGAGAAAACGGGGACGGAGGCACAATGAGGATGCGTTGGGAGGCAATGGCGTTGGCAATGCCGAGGGTGGACGGGCATCCAAACCGGCGGGAGTTTCGCGGCGTGCTGACGATGGCAAACGCGCCGTCGGATCGGGCTCCAAGCGGCGCACGGGGACACAAGGTGATGCTGACATCGATGGCTACGGAGCGGGCACTGCCGTCTCTGCTGGGGATGGCACTGGACTACTCCCCGGAGTTGGACCGGCACGATGCGCGGAGAAAGGTGGGAATCATTACATCGGCGGATCTGCGGCATATGCCGGGAAAGACTCAGAGCCTGGACGTGAAGGGTTACTTATTTGCGCGAGATTTCCCCGAGGTTGTGGACGAGATGCTGCGACGCAAAGGCGAACTCGGCATGAGCTATGAGATCGCCGACGTTCGCGTGGTGGACGCGGGGGCTCCGGTATGGGTGGCAACGGACTTTACGTTCACCGGTGCGGCGGTCTTACTGCGGGAGAAGGCCGCCTACCAGGGTACGAACGTGGAGTTAGCAGACTAGGCCAAAAGCAACACCATGTAGGAGACGGATGGTATTGGTTCTCATTTTGTCCGCGCGAAATTCGCGTGGCGAAGGTGGGTACCCGCCATTTCTATTTTTCGTGGTGACCCGCAACATGATTTACACAAGGCATAGCCGGCCAATGAGCCGGTTTTTCTATTGGGAGAGCAAATGAACGAAGAGAACAGTGCAGCTCAGAATAATCCGATGCAGGAATGCGCGGCGCAGCTAAGTAGCGCGGCGCAAGGGCTGGAACGGATTTTGGGAAAACTGGAAGCGCAGTATGAGGCGCTGAACCAGAAGATCGACCGCATTATCGCCACCGTGGAAAAACCAGCGGCGGATGAGCGCGGCGAATCCGGGGTTTCAGCAGCGAACGCTTCGGCCGATCAGGTAACGAAGCTCGAAAACGAAAACCGTGAACTGCGGCAACGCGCGGGGCGCAAGACGCTGGTCCCGCTGGTGAACACGCTGCTGGCAAAAAGCGGCATGGGCGAGGGCGTGCAGATTGAAGCCGGCACATTGGAGAAAGCGCTGGGAGGGTTGACGGTGGAGCAGCGTATTGCAGTAAAAGCCGAGCTGGCACGAGCGGGAATGATCGCGTAACAGGCCGCGCGATGGACGAGTGACGAGCCGGAGAGATGGCGGCGCGGAGCAGCTTCCGCCGGGTGAACTGGCGGAAAAAGTTTGAACAACCGGGGCACGGTAGGTGCCTCGCTATAACGAGCCGGTCCAGTGAGTCCGGCAGAGAAGGAAACAATCGAATGAGCACTCAATTTGTGGATTTGCACGCTGCAGCGGATTTCATGGGGCCGGGCGCAATTGAAATTGACCGTTACCAGACGGAAATCTTTGACATCGTGCGGCGGCGCGCACCGTTCGGCCAGCGCATCAAGAACATTCCAGCGACCGGTCACCCGTCGCGCTTCTTCGAGCAGACGGCGATTGCCGCTCCGACGGCGGCAAACGGGTTTGTCGATCCGCGCAACATTGTGGCGGCAGTGAATTCACCGACCCGCGTTGAGCGTTCGGTTCCGCTGAAGGCCCTGGTTTCGCAGATCAACTACAACCTCTTCGATATTGAAGTCGGCCAGCAGCAGGAACAGTTTGCCTTCCTGCAGGCGAAGGATCTTGCGGATGCGGTTGTAGGCGTGATGCGTACTCATGACGTTGCACTGTGGAACGGCAACGACACCTCGTTGAGCGCTCCAACGACCATGCAGTATTACGGTGCCGCGCAGCAGATTAACGATGGCGGCCAAGTTGTCACGGTTCCGACCACGGAGAGCATTGTGGACGGGTTGAAGTCGCAGGTCGCAGCGATGGTTGCAAACTCGAGCTTTGAAGTGCGTCCCACCGCGATCTACTCCAGTCCAGTATTGCTGGACTTGATCGATCGGGAGATGAAGCAGGAGTTCAATATCGTTCTATCGACGACTCAGGTTGCGGGTGGCCTGACGGTGAAGACGCTTTCGACGCAGGCGGGCGAACTGCCACTGATTCCCGATTGGTCTCTGACTTACACGGGCACACCGGGCAGCGGCACGGCTTCGCTTCCCGCATATATCGTGACCGAGGACCTGATTGAGTATCACTGGCTGACCGATGCCAACCCGCGTGTCTTCCAGCTCGGACTGGCCGGCGCACTGGCTCGCCAGCTGGTGATCGTAAAGTTCGGGGCAGTAGTGGTGAAGGGCGCTGGATATGCACACTCCAAAGTGACCGTGACACGCTAATCCAAGTAGCAAGGCGAGAGAGAAAATCTCTCGCCTTGCCCAAGGTTTGGCTGTCGCCAAAGAGTGAAACAAAAGGGTGGCGCGAGCAGTAATCAACACGCACAGGGGAGGGCCAAGACTCTTCCTGAGGTGCGAGAGAAGAGCGGGAAATGGCATACCTGTCAGCGGATGAATACACACTGTTCGGGCTGGAGGAGACGACTCCGGACAGCCTTGTGAATGCGGCATCGGATTTGATTGATGCGCATTGCCGAAGGAATGGCTTTGGCATTGCACAGTACATGGAGCGATTCCGGGTGGGCAAGTCGCGTACGGTTCGGCTTACCTATCTTCCGCTGGCCTCGATGGATGGCGTTTCGTCTCCAATTGTGCAAGCGCGGGGACGGTACGCGCGAAATGGTGGCGAGTGGGCGGGATCGACGGACCTGGCGGCAGAGTTGGCCGAGGTATTTGGGGCGCCGACGGTGTGGGCCAACGTCTCGCCGGGTTCACTGGATGTGGATATGCAGAGCGGAGAAATAATCGTAGGAGTTGGGCTATTGTCTCCGGCGCTGGGCGATCTGGAACTGACTTACACGGCGGGATACACCGCGGTTCCAGAGGCGGTAATGCAGGCTTGCGCGAAGCTAGTGAAGAACGCGTTGGCAACTCCGGCACTGAATGTTTCAAAGCAGAGAATTGACCGCATGTACCTGGAGTACTTTTCCGATTCACTGGTGGATTCCGACGTGAAGCGGATGCTGGCACCGTATGTGGCGCAGAGGCTGTCGTCATGAACAACGAAGCTGTGGGATTAGAGCGTGCGGCATTGGCAATGTTGCGAACACTGGGCGCGGGCTTGGCATTCCTGTTGGTGCCTCAACCGGCAACAACGAGTGAGCAGACCGGGCTGGGGCTGTCGGTCCCAATAGCGAACGAAGTGGAGATGGAGCCGGTCTTATTACAGGCCACGGTGACCGGCAATAACCTGCTTGCGCTGATGACACGAGGCACAGTGGAGAAAGCGGTCAGCAGCGCGGGCGCAATCGGTGTAAAGGAAACCCTGCAGGCATCGATGTTGCGGGCTGGCAGAACCGAGTACCGGATTGTGTCGGTAACGGTGAAGCGCTTCGGCGGTGCAGAGTTGATGTACGAACTGGAAATCGAGGAATAAATGCAAGCTACAAAAGATACGTTTCTGAAAACTCTGTCCAGCCGGCTTGCGACGGTGAATCCAGTGCGGACAGTGATGATCAATGGGGCGGCGCGTCCGGCAGTGCTTGCATTGGAAAACGAAACGCCGCAGTTACCGACAGTTACCCTGGATACCTTTCTGCTGACTTGGGCGGAAGCAGCCAAGGCTATGCCAGAGGGTCCGCTCATGTACATGGAGTGCAAAGTCAGCTACGGCACCGAGGGTAGCAACGGTATGTTGGGCACGGACCGTGGGCGGGTGCTGACCGCCATGGATATGGAATTGCTGCGGTTGTGCAGGCCGAATTTCGCACCCAAAGGCGACTACACGCTCACGCCTCAATCGCCGCTCGGAACGAATATTTTCTGGACGGCTCCGATGATGGAAGCTGCGGTCGAGGTGGGCGGAATCCTACAGCGGACAGCCACGGTACGGCTGTTCTTCTTTCCGGAGGTAGCGTAATGGAACGAGGCGCAATGCAGGAGTATTTCGGGCAGGTGCGTGCATACTTTGCGCTGGTGAATCGCTCAACGGAAACCGGCACCGTATTTGATCCATCGACGGCTTTCAACCTGCACGATCCTCCATCGCCATGGGTGAACCTGGGACCGGTGCGCAACTTCAAACGCGTTGCCAAGACTACGATGGGAAGCGTGAGGAGCGGTCCGGCTGGAGTGACACAGGTGCAGTTCCGCAAGTTGGTGGATGCTCGTGTCAGTCTGGATTTCTGTGATTGGGGGAAGCTGCAAATGGCTGTGGCGGCCAGTTCGCAGCATATGAACGTGCTGGAAAGCACCGGAGCGCAAGCGCGAACATCGGGCGGAATTGCAAAGCCGGGGCAGCCGATTCTTGCGGGATCGACGGGGTCGCAAATTCTGCTAGATCCTTCGGTATTGAACAACTACTCGGTTGGGGAGTTGGTGGTTGTGGATGTGGATTACGCCGCGGGAAACCAGTATCTGGGGACTGGGATCACGGGAGATATTGTCGCGGCAAGCACGCAGATGGATAGCGATGCGGTACGCCGGATGAGTTACAACGTGGGGTGCGTAGCTGAGGTCACGGCGGTTGGGTTGCAACTGGACGCGCCGCTTCTGGGGGGCGTCCCGGCAACTGGAGCGCGGGTGCAGAAGGTGGTGGCATTTCTGGATCGCGAAGGAGCCAGCTTCTTTCAGGAATGGTCGGCACTATTTGCGCTAGAGGAAGCCAGCGGCGGACGAGTGTATTTCTATTATCCACGTTTGCAGGCAGCATCTCCGGCAGAGGAGACGATGGCCAATCTGGCGAACGGAATAAGCACTGCATTGCTACACGCGGAGTTCACGGCGATGGCATCGACGGACGCAAACGATGCGGAAACCGTGGTGTGCTACAGGTCTTATGTTCCGGCGGCCGGAGTGCCCTCCTACTGATGGCGGGTACTCGCTGTATGACGGCGAAGTAGTTGCACGAACTCGATGAGGTCGGGTTCGATATCGGTGAGGGAATCGCGAATCTCATCAAGGTCGCACTTCAGCGACATGCCGAGATGCGCGAGCGAATCGGAATGCTCCGGTGCAATGCTGAGAAACAGAGGAAGAGTGTGCTCGGCAAAGTTGCGGCCGAGAACGGAGATATGTGCCAATTGCCGGCTGAGATTTTCCACTGGTGTGCCATCCGGCATTCCTAGTTCCATGAGCCGGTGGCGCAGGCGAATTTGTACAGAGACGATTTCGGCAGTTTCGGAGTCAGACATAAGAAAAGCAGGGGCGAGACTGGCCCCTTTTTTGTTGGATGCGAACGCCGCAAATTGGGTTCGTATGAGAGGCGAGATGAAACTAACGATTGACAATCTGGATGGGGCAGGCGAGACGGACTACACCGCGTTGCTCGATGCCGAGGCGCCGCCCAAGATTGTGCGGAAGCTGAACCAGGCCCCGCAGCTTACAGCAAATCTCGTGTGCCAGGGCGCAGGTGTCTCGGCTGTTGCGGGCAGCAAGTTGCGTCTCTATCGCGACTCGGGAACTTTGTGGTTCAGCGGCTACTTGCAAGACGCGCCGCAGCGCAATTACGCAGGCGTTTCGATGGGCAAGTCGGTGTTCCGACTGGTGCTGAGCGCAAAGGGTGAAATAGGTGCACTTGATCGCGGGTCGCTAAGCGAGCACGCCGCAATGGGAGGGAGAACCGCGGGCCAGGCAGTGTCATTGCTGACCCAGGAGGCCAATCCTGCATTCAGCGTCTCTGCCGTGCAGGATGTAGCCAATGCAGGCAGCTATACGGTCGAGACTGGCGAACTCTGGACCGCCGCCGCCGGACAAATAGCCGACTGTGCGCGCGCCGTTCTAACGGTTGAGAATCGTGCGCTCACAATGGCTCCGGTGGGTACCGTGACACGCACGGTTACAGACAGCGATCCCGATTTCTCACCGGGCTCACTACAACTCAGGGTGAGTGGACCGGCGGCAAATGACATAACTGTAATCGGCACGACAGAACCGGCAATGTACGTGCGCGATTGCTTTACTGCGACCGGAACGAAGAAGACATATGTGATGTCGCGCTCGGCGTTCAAATTGAAAACCGCGGTTCAGGTGGAAGATGATTTTCACGCCATGGCACTGGATCCAACGAAATGGGTGAGCGACTTTCCACCTCCGCTTACCTTCACTCAGAGCGGCATAGCGTGCGCTGGACCGGTTGCACTACGCTATCGCGACCGGTTAGAGGTTGGCGGCTTGCTTGTTTTGGAGCAGACCGGCATTAGCTACACCAGCGGGGCTGGCGTGGTTGGAGGTCTCTTCTGCGGAGGCTTTGCCTACAACTACTGTGTTGCTGGAGTGCTTCTGCAGGATGGGCAGGTTTTGCCGCTTATCGACGGAGTGGTTCAAGCATCGGTCGCACAGCTCGCGCCGAATATGCTTTACGAATTCCGCACGATGATTTTTCATCCGGAACCGATTCGCGCCGGACAGGTTTACTCGAGTAGCGTGAGCAACGGAGCCACCGCCCGCAGTTCGCAGGTATGGTTCGGCACAACCCACATCGTGCTGACCATGCGTACGATCGATCCCACGAATGCGGCGACGACGAGCGCTCCGCAGGTGGTGATCTACGACGGAACCCTGCTGAACGTGCAGGCCTATGCGGATTACTTGCCGCTATGGGGACTGAACCTCACCTGCACTCTGGGCCACGCGCAGGCGACGAACGAAGGCGCTGTGTGGGTTCAATCGGCACCACCAGGCAAGCCGTGGCGTACGCGCTTGGTTGGAGATGTAACGGCGGGCGCAGAGTGCTATTTCACATCGAAGGAACTGCATTTCACTACGGCAACCGAGCCCGTAGTGAATGAGCAGGTGGAAGTGTTTTACCGCACTCCGGCACTTGCTTGCGGCAGGGTAACGGATTCACAAAGCGCGCAGGCCCTGAAGAATAGCGAAGACAGCGGAGCCCGTTGCATGGTGGTCCACGTTACGGCGCCGGCTCCACGAACCTCGCTCGACTGCGAGCAAGCTGCGCGAGCCCTGCTCGACGACCTGACGCAGCAGCAATACAGCGGCGAGTACCAGGCCTGGGTCGGATCGCTTCCGCAAGGCGCAAGCGATGTCCAACCAGGAGAGGAGTGGAGTATCTCCGCATCTTCATTGGATCTGAGCTGTACGGTGATCGTTCGCGAGGTGGAGATTGACTTCCAGGATCTGTCGGACAATTACGCGCAGTACAAGTTGCGCGTTGCCAATGACGCTGCGCAAATACTAGCCCTTTACTTTGGACGCTCAAAGCACAACGCACTCATTACCGTGGTTTCCAGCAGCCTGCAGGACAACGTCTCCGCACGTCCTTCAGGACTGCCCGATGCGCGCATTACCACCTGGGGTGCTACAACGCTGACCTTGGACGCGGGCCTGGCCCCCGTGTCCGGCGGCGGTATCGAAGTGCGCGTGGAAGGAGACTGGGGGTGGGGAATGTCCATGAATCAAAATCTCATCGGCCGCTTTGCCAGCCAGGTCATTACGCTGCCGAACACAGGAGTGTCGCAAGCGTTCTATCTCAGGCAGTTTGACGCCAGCACCCCGGCGAAGTACTCACCTTATTCGACCGTTTTGAATCTGGAAGTGTAGCCATGACAAATTTTGAAGAGAAAGTACTCCGAGATCTTGGCGAGTTGAAAACACATATGCGCTGGATCGTCGGCAACGGTAACGAGGGGAAGATACAGGAACTCGAAGCCAGGATACAAAGACACGAAGCGGCGCTGCAACGCACCGCGGGCATCGGAGTCGCCGCGGGAGTGCTGCTGACGATCATGCACCTCGCGCTGGACTCGATAAGGACGATACATCACTGATGACTAAACAAGAGTTTGTGCAGCAGGCACACGACGCTGCCTCCCTGAGTTCGCGGCAGAGCGGAATGCCGGCAATGGTTACTGTGGCCCAGGCGGCGTTGGAGAGCAACTGGGGCCAGTCGAGGCTCTCCCAACAGGCAAACAACTACTTCGGAATTAAGGCGCATGGCACCCTGGATCGCATTCAGATGACTACAGATGAGTGCGTGAAAGGTTCGCAGGTCGTGATCAAAGCAGAGTTTGCGAAATACGGTTCGATGCTTGGATGCTTCCAATCCCGCGACAGAATTATTGCAGAAGGGGCAGTGTACGCAGGCGCCCGCGAGATGCTTGCAGACGAGGCTGGCTTCATTCGGGAGATAGCCAAACATTGGGCCACCGACCCAAAATATGCAGAGAAGCTATCGGCAGTTCTAACCGAAGTGAAAGCGATAGTGAAATGATTTTTCTAGCGAGTCTGCTGCGCGGTATCTCATTCGTGCCCGCAGTTGTGCATGGCATTGAGGCTCTGCTGGGAAGCAAAACCGGCGGAGAGAAGAAACAAGCCGTGCTGTCGTTTGTGGGTGCGGCTCTGGGCATTACGGACGCAGTGGCGAACAAGCAAATTGTGGATGGAGATAAGTTCAACGCCGGTCTAGAAAAAGTAATCGACGGCGTAGTGGACTGCATGAACGCTTCGGTTTGGGCAAAAGCGAAGTAAGAATAAGGCGGTGAGGCGCTCCTGAATACTGGCGGCAGACCTGAGGGTCTGCCGCCGCTTTGTGCGTTCAGGCTAGAGCGCTTCGTTCCACCCCTCGAGGACCGACTTAACCACCATCATGAACTTGTCGGCGACCGCGCCATCTATCACGCGGTGGTCAAAGCCGATTGCCATGGTGATCATAGAGCGAATGGCAATGACATCATTGCCATCCTTATCCGTGAGCACGACCGGCTTTTTCACAATCGCGCCCAGATCCAAAATAGCCACCTGTGGCTGATTAATGATCGGCAATCCGAATTTTGCTCCGAAGATTCCCGGATTCGTAATTGTGAATGTCCCGCCCGATACTTCTTCCGGCTTCAATTTCTTGCTGTGCGCACGCTCTCCCAGATCATTCAGCGCTCGCTGCAGACCGACGAAACTCAGCTCGTCCGCGTGCTTGATGACCGGAACCAACAATCCCCAGTCAAGCGCCACCGCGATGCCAATGTTGATATCGCTCTTGTAGTGAATGTTGTCGCCTTCCACCGAAGAATTGATGATAGGCCACGCGCGCAATCCCCGTGCTACGGCGTGAATGAAAAATGGCGTGTAGGTCAGCTTGAGCCCGGTAGATTTCTGGAAGCTGTTCTTATTCTGTTCCCGCAGTTTGACGATGCGCGTCATATCCACGTCAAACACCGTATGCACGTGGGCGCTGGTGCGCCGCGAAGCGATCATGTGCTCGGCAATTTTCTTACGCATTACAGACATTGGCTCAACCACTCCGGGTGAGCCAGCAAACTTATTGGGAACCGCCGCGGCAGGAACTGCGGCAATCTTCTCTGCCATCGGCGGAGCTGCAGCCGGCTTTACTGCAGGCGCGGATTTTGCGCGCTCCACGAAGGCCATGATGTCGTCTTTTGTTACGCGCCCACCGCCTCCGCTGCCCGTGACCTGCCGCAGATCCACATTGTGTTCGGAAGCCAGTTTGCGAACCAGGGGCGAGCTGCGAATTTCTTCACCGGAGACAACGGCTTCAGACACGTTTGTCACCGGCGCGGGAGTCTCCACCGAGGTTGCGGCTGTTGCCGTTGTCGTGGCCGCGACGGCTCCGCCAATCACGGCGACCACGCTGTTGACCGCCACGGTCTTGCCAGTCTCGGCCTTGATCTCCGTCAGCACTCCAGAAACCGGCGACGGAATTTCCGCATCGACCTTGTCAGTTGAAATTTCAAACAACGGTTCGTCACGCGTAACTTGGTCGCCGACTTTCTTGAGCCATTTTGTAATGGTGCCCTCGAAGATCGATTCGCCCATCTGCGGCATAACTACCTCAGTCGCCGGTCCGCTGGCCACAGGCGCGCTATTTGGCGCCGGGGTCGCGGTCGGCGATTCGGCGGTGTGTGGCATCTCCGCCAGCGGAGCCTTCGAAGGTTCGTTCGTGGCCGCTACCGTTGCCGATTCGTCGATCACGGCGACCACGGCGTTAACCTGCACCGTCTTGCCGGCCTCAGCCATGATCGCTTTCAGTATGCCGGATGCTGGCGCGGGAATTTCGGCATCAACTTTGTCGGTTGAGATCTCAAACAGCGGTTCGTCTCGCGTGATCTTGTCACCGGGTTGTTTCAACCACTTGGTGATGGTGCCTTCAAAAATGGATTCGCCCATCTGAGGCATAACTACGTCAGTCGGCATGATCTTCCTTCCGCACTGCTGCTGGTTTTTCCACTCCCCAGGTCAATCTAAAATTATACGCGAACAATAACTTGGCAAATTTCCGTGCGCCAGTTTACCCCACGGCCCTGTTTTTATCGTTGTCCCACCACAATGTAAGTGCTGGGGCTCACCACGTCGCTCTTAACCACGCCCCAGCCACTTCCTTCGATAACCTTCTCTACGTCGGCGCGCGTAATACGGTGTCCCTGCGGCGGACCTGGCGGAGGCACGGCGTCCGGGCGCCAGTCCACGATTGCAAGCTTCGCGTTGGGTGCCGCAATCCGCGAAAACTCCCGCAGTGCGGCACCGTGGTCGTCGATCTCATGCCACACCGCGCAGATAAATATCAAATCGCATGAAGCCGCTGCCAGCCCGGTGGCCGAATCCTCGCCCACGACCAGCTTCACGTTCTTCGGCGCATCATCCGCGTCCAGCTTGGTGCGAATCGTCTCCAGCATCTCGGTCGAAGGGTCGACCGCAAACACTTTTCCATCTCCGACCCTCCGTCCCATTGGCAGCGCGAAGTAACCTGTTCCTGCGCCAATGTCGGCCACCGTCAGCTTCCCACAAACTCCGGCAGCGTCCAGAATCGCATCGACGGGGAAGTGCTCCCCGCGCCCCGGGGCCTCAAGTTTTTCCTTGTTCTTCGGACTAAAACGGCGTTCATTCGTCATTCGAAGATTCTACCTTTCAACCTACCAGGAAGGGCTTGCCCGGGTCGTCGAGAATGGCGCGCGCGTCGGCCAAGTCTTCTCTCCGCACTTTCAGCGCTATCCCGCCGGTCATTCCGTTATAGATTCCGCTGCTAATTCGGCTGAGGTATTCATTCGAGCAAAAGCACTCGATTCCCGCCGACTCCAGCCGTCCGCGCGCAAATAGAAACTCCTGCTCCATCAGGAATTGGGCCACCAGCACAAACTCGGAATCCGTATTGTCACCCATGCTGGGAATTGTTTCATAAAAGCGCCCCATTCCGCCGAGTATCCCGTTTCCCTGCGAACCTGCAACACTACCCACCGGTCCCTTGCTGGAGATATACTCTCGTCATGACTTTTCCCATTAATCGTCAACGCCGTCTGCGCCGTACTGAGGCTTTACGCTCGTTTGTGCGGGAGACCAGGCTTACTCCCGCCGGATTCGTCTATCCGCTCTTCATCTGTCCGGGCGAGGGAATCCGTAAACCGGTCAGTTCTATGCCCGGAGTTTTCAATCTCTCCGTTGATGAAGCGGTAAAGGAATGCGCCGAGGTCTACTCCCTCGGCATCCCGGCCATCATTATCTTTGGCCTGCCCGAAACCAGGGACGAAATCGCCACCGGAGCCTGGATCGATGACGGCATTGTTCAGCGAGCCGCCCGCGCCATCAAGGCTGCCGTGCCTAACCTCATCATCCTGGGAGACGTCTGCCTCTGCGAGTACATGTCGCACGGTCATTGCGGAATCGTCAAAAAGGTGAACGGACCTACCCCTGAGACCGAGTACGAGATCGTCAATGACCCAACACTCGACCTCCTCGCCAAAACCGCTGTTTCGCAGGCCAAGGCTGGCATCGATATCATTGCCCCCTCGGACATGATGGATGGCCGCATCGAAGCCCTTCGTACCGCGCTCGATGCTCACGGCTTTGAGAACATTCCGATCATGAGCTACGCTGCCAAGTTTGCCAGCGGCTTCTACGGACCCTTCCGCGAGGCGGCCGACTCCGCTCCCGCCTTTGGCGACCGCCGCAGCTACCAGATGGACCCGGCCAACGCCCGCGAAGCCATGCGCGAAATCGAGCTTGACCTTGAGGAAGGTGCGGACATGCTTCTGATGAAGCCCGCCCTCGCCTACCTCGACATCATCGCCGAGGCACGCGCGCGCTTTGATGTCCCAATCGGGGCCTACCAGGTCAGCGGCGAGTACGCCATGATCAAAGCCGCCGCCCAGAATGGCTGGATCGACCATGACCGCATCATGATGGAAACCCTCTTGGCCATCCAGCGCGCCGGAGCTTCAATCATCCTCACTTACTTTGCAAAGGACGCGGCAAAGCTGCTCGCATAGTTTCAGTAAGATCGCATCACACGGAGACCAGGTGGCCCATCTATGACGAGATCGGCGTTGTCAAGATCAAAATAACGACACGGGTCCCCGGTGAGCCGGAAGCGGAGTCAAGGGCGCCCGTTTTTTGGGCGTTCATCTTGACCCTTGACGCCG